>JAEEGI010010996.1_pt1 | contig 19596 bp, 18 predicted proteins | sample 8958751 | NCBI WGS metagenome assembly JAEEGI01 (sample SAMN16246545, study PRJNA631951) | gut metagenome | biome: gut microbiome; feature: rumen; material: KS-attached | host: Bos | place: Iran: Karaj | collected 2018-10 | reverse complement strand
GCGGGGCTGCAGGCGCCCCGGGCGCGGGCAGCTGCGCGGCGCGCCCGGCCAGAAGCGCGAGCGCGAGCAGCAGCAGCGCGGCGAGACAGACCGAGAGAAGACCGTTCAGCCGCCTGTGTTTGTTCATCGCGCACGCCCCCTTCCGCAAAGCTTCGACCTGATTATAGGATCGCGCTGAGCAGCTTGTCAAGGGAAGAGGAGAGAAAAGAAGGCTTGATTCCTGAGCAGGTATGCAGTAAAATAAACTGCAAAACGTGCTTCTTCAAGACCGGAATCGGCCCATTTCCATGCGGGGCCGTGCCTCTGCCGTTGAAGATGAGGCACCGGAAGATGGAGCTGTGTCATGACGAAACAAAGAAGACAAGAGACTGCGGCAAGACTGCTGATCCCACTCGCACTTCTTTTGGTTTTCATCCTGCTGGGACTGACATACGGCTATTACTATGCTGTGAACGATGATATTTCGATGCGCGGCATTGTAGCCGGCGGATACATGGGCCGACCGGACGGACATAGTATTTTTATCAACTATGTGCTGGGAGCGGCCCTGGCTGAACTGTTTCGGCTTCAAAGCCGGATCGACTGGTACGGCTTGATGATGATCGGCGGCGCCTGGCTTTGCCTGACCTTGATCATTCTGCGCGTCCGCCGCTGCTGCGCGGGCAGAAAACATGCCGCCTGGCTCTTTGCGGCGGCTGTGATCGGGCTTGCCCTCTGTTTTGCGAGACACGTTTTGTTTTTCCAGTTTACAACGTTTTCCGGCCTGCTGGCGGGGACGGCGGTCTTCCTGCTGCTGACAAGGGGTGAAGACGAACGCTTCGGATCATATCTCATCCCGGTCGTGCTGCTTTGGCTTTCCGCGTTGGTACGGCGTAATGTTTTTTTCATGTTTCTGCCGATCAGTTCGCTGGTCGTTTGCTGCGATCTTCTCCGGCTGCTTCGGACAAAGCCGGCGAACTGGAAGCGCGCGGCTGTCCGTCCGCTTGCCGCGGCGCTGCTGCTGGCGCTGCTTTTTGCGGGCTCGGAGCATATTAACAAAGAGGCATATTCCGCTCCCGAATGGCAGGAGTACATCAGTTACCGGTCCAGCCGCTCACGCATTCTGGACTACAACGGTTTCCCGCCTTATGAGGGCTATGAGGAGCGCTGGGCGGAGATCGGCGTGACCGAGGAAGAGCGGGAAGTGATCATGGCCTTCGGTATTCTGCCGGATATCGATGCGGAAAAGCTTGGGAAGATCGCTGCACTCAGCCGGAGCATGGATGTGGAATCCGGCACCTTCGAGAAAATCCATGACATGCTGAGTCTGCTGAAAGCGTCGGCACTCAAGCAGGGCTGCCGTGAGCAGAACCTCCTGCTTGTGCTCGCCTTCGCCCTGGTCGTCCTGTTGTGGAAACGGCTGCGGGCGGAGGAAAAGCTGCTGGTGGTGTTCGGCGTTCTGGCCGAGCTGGGGATCCTGCTGTATCTTTTGAATATGGGCCGCCTGCCGACGCGCGTCATTGCGGTATTCGACTGGTGCGGCATCCTCTGCGCGCTCGGTGTGGCGCTGCGACTGGCTGCGGACGGCAGGCTGGGCGCTGTGCGCGCAGAGAGGAACGCGGCGCTCCTGGCTGTGCTGGTGTTACTGCTGGGCGCCGTCCCCTTTGCGGCAGCGCTCGAAAAAGAAAGAAGCAACTACCGGGAGAATTTGAAGCTGTACACGGCTTACTCCTCTGATCAGAATGATCCTGAACACTTCTATGTTTGCGCGACATCAGCCGTTACTACGGTCAAGCAATTCACGCTGATCGATACGAGCGAAGAGGATGCGCTGCACAATAGCTGCGGGACGCGAGGCTGGAGCAGCCGCATGCCGCTGTTGGAAGAGCGAAAGCGCCTGTACGGGATCGAACGGGACGACCACATCCTTTTGACGGACGGAGTCATCTTTGTCGACGCAGATACAATGATGGCGGAAGCTTTCGATCGCTATTTCCATTCCCTCGGGATCGACGCATCGCATGAGATCATCAAAACGGTCGTTCTGCCGAACGGCAAGGAGATTCTCCAGATCCGCTGGACGGGCCCGTCCTCCCTGGGGAACGGCAAACCGTGATTCAAAAAAGCATATCCTGCAGAGACCGCCGCGGAGGACAACCGCGGCGGTCTCTGCGTCGGATGCGCGAGGGGAAGGAGGAGCTTTTGGGACTTTTTACTTGATTCCACGCGCGCTTCGCTGTAGAATAAAGACGAAAAGAAGAACGTGCGGGGACGGGATCGAGCGCTTCTCCGTCGATGGACACGCCCCGGGAAGACGGCCTTCTTCGAGAGAACGAAAGACAAGGAGCTGCCCTATGAAAGGAATCATTCTTGCCGGCGGAGCCGGGACCCGGCTTTATCCGCTCACCATGGTGACATCCAAGCAACTCTTGCCCGTCTATGACAAACCGATGATCTATTATCCGCTCTCCACGCTGATGCTGGCGGGGATCCGCGATATCTTGATCATTTCCACACCGAGCGATACGCCCCGCTTCCGGGATCTGCTGGGCGACGGCAGCCAGTTCGGCCTGTCGCTGTCCTATAAGATCCAGCCCTCGCCGGACGGCCTGGCGCAGGCCTTACAGCTCGGAGAAGAATTCATCGGCGGCGAAGCCTGCGCGATGGTCCTGGGCGACAACATCTTCTACGGAAGCGGCTTCGGCAGACTTCTCCGCGGCGCTGTCAAGGCGGCCGAGACGGAAAACAGAGCAACGGTCTTCGGCTATTACGTGAAAGATCCCGAGCGCTTCGGCATCGTGGAGTTCGACGAGGCGGGCAGGGCGATCTCCCTGGAGGAAAAGCCGAAGCAGCCGAAGTCCAACTACGCGGTCACGGGGCTTTACTTCTATCCGTCCGGCGTCTCAGAAATGGCGTGGCAGGTCAAGCCGAGCGCGCGCGGAGAGCTGGAGATCACGACACTCAACGAGATGTATCTCCGGGAAGGCCGACTGGATGCGCGAATCCTCGGCCGCGGCTTCGCCTGGCTCGACACGGGCACGATGGAGACGCTGCTGCAGGCGGCCGCCTATGTCGAGATGATCGAATCGCGGCAGGGCGTCATGATCTCCGCACCCGAGGAGATCGCCTATGTTCAGGGATGGATCGGAAAAGACGAACTGCTCAAGAGCGCGAAACGCTATGGCAAGGGTCCCTACGGCGCTTATCTGCGCACCGTGGCGGAAGGAAAGATGAGGTACGAATCATGACCGTATTCGTGACCGGCGGCGCCGGCTTCATCGGATCAAATTACATTTTTTATCATCTCGCGAAGCATCCGGAGGACAGGGTCGTCTGTCTTGACAAGCTGACCTATGCCGGCAATCTGAGCACGCTCGCGCCGATCATGAACGATCCGCGCTTCCGCTTCTGCAAGGTCGATATCTGCGACCGCGAAGCGATCTACGGCCTGTTCGAGGAGGAAAAACCCGACGCCGTGATCAATTTCGCGGCGGAGAGCCATGTGGACCGATCGATCGAGAACCCGGCGATCTTCCTCGAGACGAACATCATCGGCACCTCCGTGCTGATGGACGCCTGCCGGAAGTACGGCGGCGTGCGCTATCACCAGGTCAGCACGGACGAGGTCTACGGCGACCTGCCGCTTGACCGGCCGGACCTTTTCTTCACCGAACAGACGCCCATTCACACCTCCAGCCCCTACTCCAGCTCCAAGGCCGGGGCGGACCTGCTGGTCATGGCCTACTGCCGCACCTACGGCCTGCCCGTCACGATCAGCCGCTGCTCGAACAACTACGGCCCCTACCACTTCCCGGAAAAGCTGATCCCGCTGATGATCATCAACTGCCTGCACGATAAGCCGCTGCCTGTTTACGGCCGGGGTCTGAACATCCGCGACTGGCTCTATGTCGAAGATCACTGCAAGGCGGTCGATCTGATCGTGCGCGGCGGCCGCATCGGCGAGGTGTACAACGTCGGCGGACACAACGAGATGCGCAACATCGACATCGTCAGGCTGATCGTCCGCGCTCTCGGCAAGAGCGAGGAGCTCATCACCTACGTCGCCGACCGAAAAGGGCATGATCTGCGCTATGCCATCGACCCGACCAAGATCCACGAGGAGCTCGGATGGCTGCCGGAGACAAAGTTTGAAGACGGGATCCAAAAGACGATCCGCTGGTATCTTGACCATCCGGCCTGGTGGGAGGAGATCATCTCCGGCGAGTACCAGAACTACTACAGAGACATGTATCAACAGCGGCTGGAGGACTCTGCCGCAGCGAATGAAGTCAAGCGTTAATTGCTTGACTTCATTCAAAGTTGCAGAGTATAATTCATCAGATAGAGATTTGACAAAAAACCGCTTGAAAGAGCATAAAACGAGGCAGAAAATGATAAAGATCCCTTTTAATATCCCCCCCTGTACCGGACGAGAGGAACATTTCATCGCCGAGGCGATCGCCTCGCGCAAGATTTGCGGCGACGGGCAATTCACAAAAAAATGCAACGCATGGATCGAAGAGCGGACCGGCACGGCCAAGGCCCTGCTGACGACCTCCTGCACGCATGCAACGGAAATGGCGGCGCTGCTTGCCGACATTCGTCCGGGCGATGAGGTCATCATGCCTTCCTATACCTTCGTGTCCACTGCCGACGCCTTTGTGCTGCGCGGCGCGGTCCCCGTGTTCGTGGATATCCGTCCCGACACGATGAACATCGATGAAACGCTGATCGAGGACGCGATCACAGCGAAAACGAAAGCGATCGTTCCTGTGCACTACGCGGGAGTCGCCTGTGAGATGGACACGATCCTGGATATCGCCGCACGCCATGGCCTGCTCGTGATCGAAGATGCGGCGCAGGGCGTCATGAGCAGCTACAAGGGCCGCGCGCTCGGCGCGATCGGCGATTTCGGCTGCTTCAGCTTCCATGAGACAAAGAACTACTCGATGGGCGAAGGGGGCGCGCTGCTGATCCGTGACCCGGCTCATATCGAAGCGGCCGAGATCATCCGCGAAAAGGGCACGAACCGAAGCAAGTTCTTTCGCGGGCAGATCGACAAATACACCTGGGTCAACTTCGGCTCGTCCTATCTGCCGAGCGAGCTCAACGCTGCTTATTTATGGGCGCAGCTCGAAGTGGCGGACACGATCTATGACGACCGCATGAGATCGTGGAACTGCTATTACGATCACCTCCTGCGTCTCGCACGGGAGGGCCGTATCGAGCTGCCCGTGATCCCCGCGGGCTGCGTTCACAACGCGCACATGTTTTATATCAAGGCCAAAGACCTCGACGAGAGGACCGCTCTGATCGCATTCCTCAAAAAACGGGAGATCGGAAGTGTCTTTCATTACATCCCGCTTCACTCCGCCCCGGCCGGACGAAAGTTCGGCCGCTTCCACGGCGATGACCGCTATACGACCCGAGAGAGCGAGCGCCTGCTGCGTCTGCCGATGTATTACGGCCTCAAGGAGCAGGAGATCGATGCAGTATGCGAGGCGATAGAAGAGTTTTACTTGGAGTAAGCATCCGATGGACGAGACAATCCGGAAGAAACAATCTGAAGCCGGACGCGGTGAGGCGCGCGCGGAACGGCTCGCACGGCTGGCGTTGATCGCCATTGCGGCGGCACTGTTCGTGCGGGCGTTTTTCGGCGTGGATATCACGGACGAGTCGTTTTATATGGCCGATACGCTCGCCATGCTCCACGGGAACCTGCCTTACGCGCTCAACAACTTCTTCCTGGCGGTCGGGTACTCCTTTGTCCCACTGCCCCTGATGCTGCTCTACGAATACGTTGTTCCGAGCGGCGAAGGCATCGTCCTGTTTTCTCGTCTGAGCTTTTTCGCGTTCCATCTTATCTGCGTTCTGGTCACAGCTCGCGTGCTCGAACACCATATCAAACGAACGAGCGCGCTCCTGTACGCATGCTGCCTGCTGCTGTGCATCTGCAACAGGCTCATCAATTTCAACTACAATACCATCCCGTTGATCTTGCTCTGCATGGTCGCGGCGCTGCTGTATGATGCGATCGAGAGAGACGCAAAAAACGCGCGCGGCGTGTTTTTCCTGTGCGGTTTTCTCAGCGCAGTCGCCGTTTTTGCCAATCCCGCTTATGCCTGCGCCGTGCTTTTGAACCTCCTGCTGATCCCGCTTTTCTCAAAGAAGGAAAAGCGTTTTGCGAATCTGTTTTTATACATGGCGGGCGGCGTCCTGGAGATCCTGATCGTCCTTGTTCCGCTTCTCTGCCAAGCCGGACCGAAGCTGTTTTGGGACGGTTTTGAAACGCTCCTGCCGAACCATCACTTCCCGCGCGAGGCCAAGAGCACAAGAAGCGCCTTTGACAGGGTCATCGAGATCGGCGGGAGCGGCTTTCAAGATACGATCGTGTTTGCCGTTTCCTTCCTAAGTGTTCCGATCCTCAGTCTGCTTTCCAACAGAAAAGACGGCAGGGCGCCGGACCGAGACGCCCTGTTCCTGTCCTGGATCGCCGCGGGCTTTTGTCTTCTGATCTCCGTCTTCCTTCTCCGGGGAGGAAACCTGTATTTCAGCCTCTGCGAGCTCGGGATCGCAGGAGCAGCTTGCGTTTTCCTGCTCCTGCTCAAGGCGCGCGGCGCGCGGACAAGGATGCTGCTGCTCTTCGGCTTGTACCCGGTGGCATTTGCCTTGATTGAGGCTTTTTTCTCCAGCGGCGCGCCGGTCAACCGATTTTTCAGCTGCCTCCCGGCCCTCTACTGCGTCCTGCTGGTCCCGCTGGAGTCCGAATACAGACCAGCCAGAGCGCTGGCTGCTGTCGGGATGACGCTGTGCATCCTTTTGCAGGGGGCAAGCCTGTTCAAAGAGACCTATCGTGACGACCCGGTATGGAAGCTTGACACGCGTGTGGAGAGCGGCGTGTACAAAGGCTTGTTTACGGTCGAAGAAAAAGCCGCCGAATTGCCTCGGATGGAAGCGTATCTCAACAGCATCATAGAGGAAAACGACAGCTACGCCTTCCGCGACTGTTTTCCCGGAGGCTATCTGATGACCCACCGGGGGAAAATGTGTGACATCAGCTCCTGGGATGTGCTGCAGTATTCATACGGAATGAATACGCCCGCCAAGCTCTTCGACTATTACAGAAGAAGCGAGACGATCCCGAGCGTGATCGTCTATGTCGACTACGGACGCGATCCGATCCTGTCGGCAGAAGATGAAACGATTCGCTATAACACTTTTCTGGACGCCTACTATGAACTGGACGAAGAAGTCTTCTCTGACGGACTGTTCCGTCATGTGATGGTTTTTCGTTACAAGGGCGGTTTTGACGGCGATTACGACCGCTGGGTCGAGACCTACAACTGTCTGCCTCCGGGATATATCCGGCCCGGTGCGGAGCATTAACGGCAAGTATACCGCAGCAAAGAGAGCGCGCGGCTTTCATGAGGAGGAAAACACTTGACTATTCTTGTGATCGGAGCGACCGGCTTTATCGGCACAGAACTGACGAAGATCGGCCGCGCGGCGGGACATCGCATGATCGGCTGCGGCAGGAGCGCGTGGGAAGGAAAGAACAAGGCGCTCTTCCCGGAGAAAGAGGATTATTGGTGCACGGCGGAGGGATGCCTGCCCGCGGCGCTCCTGCAACAGGCGGACTGTCTGGTGCTGCTGGCGGCGAAGCGGCCGTATCCGGGCTTCTGCTTTGAGGACTACGCCGAAAACGTCGCGGTCGCGCAGCGCTATATGCAGCTTGCAATGGAGAACGGACTGAAAAATATCGTTTTTGCATCATCTCAGTCTGTCTATACCGGCGATGAAAGACCGTGGAAGGAAGAGGTTTTCTCCACTCCCGTCAACCTGTACGGCGCATCGAAGGCTGCAGCGGAACACCTGGGCCTGTATTATAGCGCGGCCGGCAGACTCTGCTTCAAAAGCCTCCGTTTTGCCCATGTGATCGGCGCGGGAGAGAGAAAAGGCTATCTCATCAATACATTGATCGACAATGCCAGAGAAAAAAAGCCTCAGGTCGTTTTCGGCAGCGGCGCACAGAAACGACAGTATGTTTACGTCAAGGACGTTGCCGCGGCTATCCTCGCTGCGGCAGAAAAACGGGAGATCAGCGGCGTTTTCAATATTGCGATGCCCGCGGCGGTATCCAATCTGGAACTGGCGGAGGTCGTCAATGCGAGTTTTGACAATGTCGGGAACCTGATCCATGATTACAGCAGAGCGATGACAGGATCCGATGACGAGATGAGCGTGGAAAAAGCGGAGCGGGTACTCGGTTTTCGCGCGCGTTACGGGATCCGGGAGACCTTTGACGACCTCGCGAAAGAAATAGGATAAAAGCGGCAAACGATCGGAGAAAAACATCGATCTGCCGCAGCCTGCTTCCGGCGGCGCAGCAATACGGAAAGACCTGCCGGGCGTCATGGAACACGAATGACGCAGACACAGAAAAGAAAAAGGACGGCGTGTATCATGGCCCTGTATTCGGTGGTTGTACCGGTTTACAACTCGGAAAAAAGCCTGGAGATCTTATACCGGCGGCTTGCGGCTGTATTTGACGAGCAGCTTCACGAGCCCTTCGAGCTGATCTTGGTGGACGACTGTTCGCGTGACGAATCCTATCAAGTGATAAAGCGCCTCGCTGCGGAGGACCCGCGTGTCAAGGGCGTGCAGCTTTCCGTCAACCATGGGCAGCAGAAAGCGGTACTCTGTGGATTCCATTATGTGACAGGCGACTATGTGGTCACGATGGACGACGATCTTCAGCATCCGCCCGAGCAGATCCCTGTTCTGATCGACAAGATGGCAGAGTCGGATGAGATAGATGTGGTCATCGGAGCATACGAGAGCAAAAAGCACGGCCCGATCCGCCGCTTCGGAACCTGGCTGATGGATCTTTCAAGCGACATGATCTTCCGTAAGCCCAAAAACCTGAAGCTGACCAGCTTTAGATTGATGCGGCGCTATGTGGCGGATAACCTCAACCGCATCTCCATCGCACAGCCCACTGTCGGCCCGCTGCTGCTGCAGACGACAAAGCGGATCGTCAACGTTCGCGTGCATCACGACGAGAGGGCTTTCGGCAGAAGCGGATACAGTTTTTCCAAGCTGGTCTCAGCTTTCTACCGCAATTTGGTTACCAATTCCGACCTCCCGCTGAAAATGATTCGCGATTTGGGGATCTGCAGCCTGGTCGTCAGTTTTGTTCTGATCGTGGTTTATCTTGCCCGCTACTTCAGCCACGGTATCTCGATCGCCGGTTGGACGACGACAATTGTTCTGCTGCTCTTCTTCGGCGGCATGACGCTCTTTTCCATCGGCGTTTTGGGCCGCTATCTGATCAGCATCATGCTTGAGGCAAAGAAGTATCCGTCATACTTGATCCGCAGGGAAGATATCGCGCAGAGCGCAGACCGAAAAGGTGAGGAAGGCGACGATAAATGAAGAAAATCCTCGTACTTGGTACCGGCGCGCCGCAGGCGGACCTGATCCGGACCTGCAAAGAGCGCGGCTGGGAAGTTTACGCTTGCAGCTACCGTGCGGGGGACCCCGGCGAAAAGCTGGCCGATCACTTTGCTCTCATCAATATCGTCGATGTAGCCGCCGTCGCGGAGTATGCGTCCGAAAACAGGATCGACGCCGTTTATTCCGCTGGCTCCGACATTGCGATGCCCACAGCCTTTACTGTGTCGGAACGGCTTGGCCTGCCGCATTTCTGCCCGGCGCAGAGCGCGGTGACCTGCAATACAAAAACGCTTCTGCGACAGACTCTGGGAAAAGACTTCGCCGGAAACATCCCGTTCCAGATGCTGCGCTCCAAAGAAGATACAGTTGAGATCCCTTATCCGCTGATGGTCAAGCCCGAGGATTCGCAGGGCCAGCGCGGCGTTTTTTGTGCGCACGATCAAGAAGAACTGACGGCGCGCTTCGACGAGAGCATGCATTTTTCCCGAAGCAAAAAACTGATCCTCGAGAAGAAGATCGAAGGCGATGAGATTTCGGTCAATACTTTCTCGCATGACGGGAAGCTTCTGTTTTTCCTCCCGTCCGAACGCGTGGTATGGCCGGGATTGAGCGGCGGGATCATTCACCGGCACGTCCTGCCGGGAAAGTGGTCCGACGACGTGAAAGCGATGGAACGGGTCAGAGATCTTGTGGAGAGGACGCTGCGTTGCCTTGAAATTCTGAATGGGCCTGCCTATTTTCAGATCATGATCGACCGGGAAGGATCGCCGTATTTGATCGAAGTGACGCCGCGGCTGGACGGCTGCCATATGTGGAGACTGATCCGCTTTGCGACCGGGGTCGATCTGATGGCGCTTACGGTCGACGCGTTGGAAGGAAAGATGCCGACCGAGCCGCCGGACTATACGATCAAAGCCTTTGAGACGGAATTCTTCTGCCAGGCGCCGGACACGGTATTCTGTAAGGACAGATTTGAGCCGGGCGACTGCGCGTATCTGGAATGGTACTACGAAGAAGGGGAAACCGTGCACAGGATGAACGGCTATAAGGAAAAATGCGGCTATGCGATGCGGCCGCTTATACAGAAATAAAAAAAGACTTGATTTTTCCGGCTCTGTGTGCTACAATAACCGGGCGCTGAAGAAGGCGCATTTCCGGGTGTAGCGCAGTTGGTAGCGCGCTTGAATGGGGTTCAAGAGGCCGCTAGTTCGAATCTAGTCACTCGGACCAACAATCAGAGGGTTTCTTATGATACCCTCTGATTGTTATTTCAAGCAGAATACACGGACCGGCGTCCGGAACGGCATCTGCGCCGCCGCGGCAGCCGGCTCGGATCCGGTCGCACGACCGGCTGTAAGAGGGTATCGGCAGATACCTTCTTATTCAGTATTGGAATCCTTTTCCGACAGGCAATTCGAGAAACGGAAGGATGATCGAGATGATCCTCAACTGGCTGCTGTTTCTTGGCACGGCGGTATCCTATGCCGCCTGCTTCCGCAGCGAGGAAGGCTGGAGCGTGAAAAACGGGCTTGCCGCGCTGCGCTTTTATACGCTGCTGTCCAATCTTTTCTGCGCCGCCGCCGCGCTTGCCTTTGCGCTCGCGGCCCGCTCCGGGGCCGTCCCGCACGGGATCTGGCTGGCCAAATACGTCGGCACCGCCGCCGTGACCGTGACGATGATCACGGTGCTTGTCTTTCTCGGCCCTGCGCTCGGCTACAAGAGCCAGCTCTCCGGCTTCGGGCTGTGGCTGCATCTGATCGGGCCGCTTGTTGCGATCGTTTCCTTCTGCTTCTTCGAGCGCCTCTATCCGCTGCCGCTGCCGCTTGCGCTGTCCGGCCTGCTGCCCGTCGTGCTCTATGGGCTGGTCTATCTCTACAAGGTCGTCCTCTGCCCTGAGGAAAAACGCTGGGAAGATTTCTACGGCTACAATAAGGACGGCAAATGGCCGATCGCCTTCGCCGCGATGATGATCGGCGGCGCGCTGGTCTGCCTGCTGCTGCGGCTGCTGTATCGGCTGTAGGGGACAGACAGATGGACTATATCCGTCACATCGGCTCTCCGCTCGGCCCCCTTACGCTCGCCTCGGACGGCGAGTCGCTGACGGGGCTCTGGTTCGACGGCCAGAAGCACTACGGTATGACGCTCGCGGAGGAGAGAGAAGAAAAAGACCTGCGCGTGTTCCGCGAGACGGAGGCATGGCTGCGGCTCTACTTCTCCGGCGAGGCGCCGGATTTCACACCGCCGCTCCTGCTGCGCGGAACGGACTTCCGCAGGAGGATCTGGCAGCTCCTGCTTGCGGTCCCCTACGGCGAGACCGTCAGCTACGGAGAGCTCGCACGGAGGGCCGCGGGGGACGCGCCCGCCGCATTCCGCTGCGCGCGCGCCGTCGGCGGCGCGGTCGGACGCAACCCGATCTCGATCCTTGTGCCCTGCCACCGCGTGCTCGCCGCGGACGGGAGCCTGTGCGGCTACGCCGGCGGAGCGGAGCGGAAGCGCGCGCTCCTGCGCCTTGAAGGCATTGAGATCCCATGAAAAAACGCCTCTCCGGGTTTCCCCCGGAGAGGCGTTTTTCAGATCGCCTTATCGGTTCAGCATTTCCGCCTCATAGGCACGCTGTTTTTCCTCGTGCCTGCGGGCGAGTTCTTCTTTTGCCCGATCCCATTCCTCGCCGCCTAAAGGATAGAAGCGGGCGATCAGCAGAGCGCAGAGGAACAGCAGCGCGATCGGGATCGCGAGCCAGGCCACGCGTACGCCGAGCTTTGCCAGCGGCTCCTGCGCCGCGACGTTCAGCGCCGCGTTGTAGCCGAACCAGCCCAGCATGATCGGGAAGAGCGCGTTGGCGAAGCTGATCGCCGGCTTGCAGATCAGACTGTTGACGCCGGCGTACATACCCTCGCGCCGCAGCCCGCTGAGCTGCTCGTCGTAGTCCATCACGTCGCCGAACATCAGCGGCACCTCGTACATGCCGCCGGCAAAGCCGATGCCCGCGCCGAAGAAGCCGATGATGCCCGCGGCGGTGTATCGGCCGAGGAGCAGCATGACGAGCAGCGTCCCGCCGAAGATCAGACACATGAGGATGACGCTCTTTCTGACCTTCCACACGGCTCCCGGCTTCATCCACAGCCAGATGCCGAAGAGGATGCCGAGGAACATCGCGCCGTAGCAGAAGAGATAATTGATGCCGAAGGCGTCGAAGTAATAGCTCAGACCGATCATCAGCGCGGTCTGGATGAAGGTCACGGAAAAGGAGATGCTCTCGAATACGAGAAAGCTGCGATTCTTCAGACAGGTGACGAGAGAACGCAGGAAGGGATACTGCTCCTCCTCCTTCGTGTAGCCGTTCTCGCGGTAGAAAAAGGTGGAGAGAAACATGACCGCGCCCGCGGCCGCGCCGATGAGCAGCATCAGACGCCGGAAGGACTGCAGCGAGGCGCTCAGAAGGTTCTCCAGCTCGGCGAGCAGGACCAAAGGCACCGCCAGCGCGAGCAGTCCGAAGATCAGCTTGACGAGCATGATGCGCCCGCGCGCCTTGTTGGTCACTGCCATCTCGAAGGGCATGACGTACAGCGAGGTCGCGATCGCAGTATAGAGGCTGTCAAAGAGAAACAGCGAGGTGAACATCTGCGCGAAGAGCGCGGCGTTGCTGCGGGAGGGGAACCACACCGTCCAGGAGAGGATGAAGACCGCGGCGATGAGGATCGAGCCGTAGCGGATATAGGGGATGCGGCGGCCGAGCACGCTTTTGGTCTTGTCCGAGATATAGCCGAAGAGCGGGTCGTTGAGCGCGTTCCACAGCCCGAAGAGCAGCCAGCACAGCGCGCTGGAAGCCGGACTCATGCCCAGGTGGTTGACAAAGAAATAGGTCAGTCCGCCGCCGGTGACGATGTTGTTGAGCGTCGTGATCATGCAGTCCGCTCCGCCGAGCCACATGCAGCTCGACAGCCGGACCCTCTCCTCTGCGGGGGCTTTCAGCTTTTCATCCATTTCCATTCCTCCCTTTACGCCGATTATACCTCCGCGGACGGAAACAGGAAAGAGCTATTTGCAAAAAAACGGGACAGCCATGCGGCTGTCCCGTCGATGTTCCTGCGATCATTTCCCGCCGTCGAGGCGGTCGGAGTCAAAATGAGATTTCGTGAGCTTCGCCACGACGCCCGAGAGAGCAAAGAGCGCGACGAAGTTCGGAATCGCCATGAGACCGTTGAGCGTGTCCGCCACGTCCCACACGGCGTCGATCGAGGCGACCGAGCCGATCACGACCACCACGACGAAGATGAGCTGGTATACCTTTGCCGCCTTGAGACCCATCAGGTACTGCACGCAGCGGGAGCCGTAGAGCGACCAGCCGAGGATCGTGGAGAAGGCGAACATCATCAGCGCGATCGCAACGAAGAGCGAGGCGAACTTCATGCCGAAGACCGTGGCGAAGGCGCTGGTGATCAGCTCGCTGCCGGGCTTGACGCCCCAGCTGATGTCCACGCCGGAGATGATGACGGACAGCGCGGTGAGCGTGCAGATCACGATCGTGTCGATAAAGACCTCGAAGATGCCGTACAGGCCCTGGTCGACCGGCCCCTTCGTCTCGGCCGCGGCGTGCGCGATGGCGGCGGAGCCAAGGCCCGCCTCGTTCGAGAAGGCGCTGCGGCGCATGCCCCAGATGACCGTCTGCTTGAGCACGATGCCGGTGGTCGCGCCAAAGACGGCGCGCGGCGTGAAGGCGCTGGCGAAGATCAGACCGAAGGCGCGGCCGATGCCGGAGATGTGGGAGATGATGACGATCAGCGTGAAGAGGATATAGAAGGCGCTCATGACCGGAACGAGCTTCTCGCAGACCTCGCCGATGCGCTTGATGCCGCCGAAGAGGATCAGCGCGACGAGAGCGGCGAGGATCAGACCGCAGACGAGGTTGATCGTTCCCGCGGCGTTGGCGGCGGAGGGGATAAAGGCTACGATCGCCCCGTTGAGAGAGCCGACGATGGACTTGGCCTGCGCGCCGTTGCCGATGCCGAAGGCCGCGAGCGCGGCGAACACGCAGTACAGGCCGCCGAGCCACTTCCACTTTGCGCCCATGCCGTTCTTGATATAGTACATCGGACCGCCGACCCAGTCGCCTTTGGAATCGCGCTCGCGATAGCGGATCGAGAGGACGACCTCGGAATACTTGGTGACCATGCCCATCAGCGCGGCCAGCCACATCCAGAACACGGCGCCGTAGCCGCCGAGCGCGATCGCCTGCGTCGTGCCGACGATGTTGCCGGTGCCGACGGTCGCGGACAGAGCGGTGGTCACCGCCTGGAAGGGCGTGACGGCGCCCTCGCCGGCCTTCTGCTTGGAGAACATCTTGCCGATCGTGTTCTTCAGCGCGTAGCCGAGCTTGGTGAACTGGACCCAACGGTTGCGGATCGTGAAGTAGAGACCGCCGCCGATCGCGCAGGGCAGGAAGATATACAGCCAGGCCACGGTGTTCAGCGTGCCGGTGAAGAAGGAAACGAGCTTGTCGAGAAAATCCATGTTTGTGCCTCCTTTTCAAGCAATGCAAAAAAGCTTGAAAAACTGTGAATAATTTTACACTATGACGCGTTAAATTGCAACAGAAAAACAGAGCCGTATCTGCCAAAGCTCTTCTGCCGCGACAGGCTTTTTTTAGGCGAAATGTTGAATAATGGGCCGCAGCGTGTTATAATATCCGCAATCGGCCGCCCCGGGGCGGGCCGGCCTTTTGAAAACAACAGACGCCCGCGGCGCGGGCGGGAAAAGCGAGAACGGGAGTAAACGGATGATAAGCTGGCTGACCGATACGGTGATCGGAAAATTTACCATGACCTTTCTGATTTCCATGCTGCCAGTGGTGGAGCTTCGGCTGGGGCTGCCCTACGGCATCGCGATCGGACTGGACTATCCGCTGGCGCTGCTCGCCGCGATCGCCGGCAATCTGCTGCCGGCGCCCTTCATCATCCTGTTTATCAAGAACGTCCTGTCCTTTCTGCGCAGGAGCTTTCCCAAGCTCGACGGCTTTGTTTCGAGCATCGAGGAGAGAGCGCACCTCAAGAGCGAGATGGTCACGAAATACGGCCAGATCGGTCTGTGTCTGCTGGTGGCGATCCCGCTGCCCGGAACGGGAGCCTGGACCGGCTCGCTGGTCGCGGCGCTGCTGGGCATGCAGCTGAAATCGGCGATGCCGGTGATCGTTCTCGGCGTGCTGATCGCCGCGGCGATCATGACGGGCGTCACCTTCGGCGTGATCCATCTGTTCTGAATCCCGACAATCAAAAAGCCGCTGTCACGGTATCGTGACGGCGGCTTTTTTTGATCATGCTCTCCGGTAGAGCTTCGTGTATGTCCTCAGCTTTTTCGCAAGCTCGGGTGTGATCGCGTTGGGCTTCATGCGCCACTGCCAGTTGCCGACAGCGCAGCCGGGCGTGTTCATGCGCGCGCTGCGCGGGAGCTCCAGCGCATCCTGCATCTGCAGGACGAACAGCTCGCTCGGCGCGGCCATCCCGGCGCGGATCATGCCCCAGCACCAGCCCTCCTCGGGCGTGATGTGCATGTAGTCCTTCGCAAACTGCCGCGTGGCGCGGTCAAGGCACCGGATCCAGCCGCGAACGGTCTCGTTGTCGTGCGTGCCGATGTAACAGACGCTGTGCCTGGGACAGTTGTGCGGCATGTAGGGGGCGTCGCCCTTCGGATCGAAGCCGAATTCCAGCACCCGCATGCCGGGCAGGCCGGAGTCGGCCAGCAGCTTTTCGACCTCCGGCGTCGTGTAGCCGAGATCCTCGGCGATGAAGTTCAGCTCGTGGAACCAGGAGGTCAGGACCCCGACGAGGTCCATGCCCGGACCCTTCCGCCAGCGGCCGCGGCGCGCCGTGGTGTCCCCGTAGGGGACGGCCCAGTAGCTCTCAAAGCCGCGGAAGTGGTCGATGCGGATCACGTCGTAGAGCTTGCCGATGCCCTCGATACGGCGGATCCACCAGCCGAAGCCGTCCTTTTTCATCTCGTCGTAGTCGTAGAGCGGATTGCCCCAGAGCTGACCGTCCGCCGTGAAGGGATCGGGCGGGCAGCCGGAGACCTCGGTCGGCAGATTGTTCTCGTCAAGCTGAAAATACTTCGGCTCGCTCCAGACGTCGGCGCTGTCGAGCGCGACGTAGATCGGCACGTCGCCGATGAACTGGATGCCCTTCTCGTGGGCGTAAGCGCGCAGCGCGTTCCACTGCCGGAAAAAGAGGAACTGAAGAAAAGCGTAGAAGGAGACGTCGTCGGCGAGCTCGCGGCGATAACGCTCGACGCTCTCGGGCCTGCGCAGGCGGATGCCCTCATCCTCCCACTCGACCCAGCTGCGCATACCGAAATGCAGCTTGAGCGCCATGAACAGCGCATAGTTTTCCAGCCATGAGGCGTTCTCCGCACGGAAGGCGGCGAACTCCCCGGCCCAGCGCGCGGCGCCGCGCTCGTAGGCCTTGCGCAGCACGGGGAAACGACCCTGATAGATCGCGCCGTAGTCGCAGCGGTCCTTCCTTGCGCCCCAGAACACCGACGAGACCTCGCTCCTGTACAGGAGCCCGTCGCGGATCAGCAGGTCCAGGTCGATATAATAGGGGTTGCCGGCGAAGCTGGAGAAAGAGGCGTAGGGGCTGTCTCCGTAGCTTGTCGGACCGAGGGGGAGGAGCTGCCAGTAACGCTGGCCGCTGCGCCGCAGGAAGTCGACAAAGTCGTAGGCGCTCTTGCCCATCGTGCCGATCCCGTAGGGGGAGGGCAGGGAGCTCATCGGCATGAGAACACCGCAGGATCGTTTCATATCGAATCCTCACTTTCAAATCGGTCGGGTCGGAAAGAAAAGCCGCTTTCCGGTTTTCAATCATACCAAGAGGAGCGTTCAAAGTCAAATCCTTTGGACATATTTCAAAGCTCCGGACGATATATTTACCATAAAGGGGGAATGACGATGGCCATTCGGGACGGCAGGAGCGAGGCGCTGACGCGGCCGCACGTCCTGCAGCTGGAAAACCGGGAAAAGATGCGGCTCGGCGGCGTGAGCGACGTGTCCGGCTTCGACGAGAGCCTGATCGCGCTGACGACGGACCTGGGCGAACTGTCGATCCGCGGCGAGGAACTGCATGTCGAAAAGATCGACCTGGAGTCCGGCGTGCTGGAGCTGCGCGGAAGGATCGACGAGCTCTGCTATGAAGAGCGCTCGCCGCGGCAGTCGCTGTGGACAAGACTGTTCGGATAGCGCCGTGGAGCTCTCGATCGGTACGCAGACGATATCCATCACGGCGGCCGCGCTCTGCGGCCTCGCCGCGGGACTGCTCTACGATCTGCTGCGGCAGCTGCGCCGTGTCGGAGGGAGGACGCTCGGCTTCCTCTGCGACAGCTTTTTCTGCCTGTACTGTACCGTGTCCCTGTTCCTCGTCGGCATGCTCTTTTGCGGCGGACGGCTCGGATTCTGGGAGCCGACGGCTTTTGTCGGGATATTCTGCCTGTACTGCTTCGGCATCAGCCCGTCAATAACACCATTTTTTGGAATTTGCGGGCGAAAAGGCGCGGAATTATTGAAAAAACATGTGAAAAAAGTGAAATAGCCACTTCCATTTTTCAAAGCGGTAATATATAGTAGATGCGAGGTTGTAAGCCTATGGGCGAGAGGACCGGATCGACGATCATCCGTATCGCGGTCGCGGCGCTGCTGGCGTATGCGGTCACACGCTTCTGCGCCGCAAGCAATGCATATAAGGAGGCGGAAGGTGCACGCCGCAGCGCAAGCGCGGAGGTGCGGGCGCTCCGGACGGAGAGGGACATGCGGCAGGCCGCGTGGAGCTCCGGCCCGGATGACAGTGAAATCGAAAAGTTGGCGCGTGAACGACTGGGTCTTGTCATGCCGAACGAAACGATTTTTTATTTTACCGAGGCTGAAGATAAAGAGGGATAAGCATGGCACTGGAAATCGGAACAGTCGTAGAGGGCAAGGTAACCAGCATTGCGAAGTTCGGCGCTTTTGTACTGCTGCCGGAGGGCAAGAGCGGGCTCGTTCACATCTCGGAGATCGCCAACGCCTTTGTCTCGGACGTGCATGAGTTTGTCCAGGTCGGACAGATCGTGAAGGTCCGTGTGATGAACATCGGCGCCGACGGGAAGATCAACCTTTCGATCAAGCGCGCGGAGGAAACGGCGGACACGGCGCCCGCGAGACCCCCGCGCAGCGCGCCGCGCCAGGAGAACGATGGAAAAGCGCGTGAAATGAGCGCGCCGCGAATGGGCGAGGTGGCACCGCGATCCGAAAACCAGGAGTTCGAGGACAAGCTCAAAAAATTCATGCAGGAGTCGGACAGCCGCATTGCGGACAACCGCCTTTATGCCGACCGTCCGCGCCGCAGCAGAAAACGTTGACGGAGGAAAAAATGAACGACTACCAGGACCAGTACAGACAGAAGCTTACGGACGCCGCGTCTCTCGCCGCAAGGGTGGAGAACGGCTGGGTCATCGGCATGGACGCCGCGACCTCGCATACCCCGGCGATCATCAGCGCCGTCGCCGCGAGAGCGGCGCAGGGCGAGCTCCGGGACGTCAAGGTGCAGACGCTGCTTGACGTGTATCCGCTGGAGTTCTATGCCGACAAGGCGCTGGACGGCAAGCTCAACGGTGTCTCTTGGTTCGCAGGCGGCGGAGCGAGAAAGGCGATCAATGCCGGCTTCGCCGATTTTATCCCCAACTACTACCGCGACATCCCCAAGCTGATCCGCAGCTATTACGATTATGACGTGTTCTGCGCTTCCGTCTCGCCGATGGACGAGCACGGCTATTTCTCTCTCGGCTGCGTGTCCTCGTACAGCGAGGCGATGATCGAGAAGTCCAGGCGCATTTTCCTTGAAGTGAACGACTGCCAGCCCCGCGCCGTCTGCGGGCTGCAGATCCATATCAGCCAGGTCGAGGGCCTGATCGAGAACAACATGACCCTGCCCGTCCTGCCCGCCGCGCAGATCGACGAGACCAGCCGCACGATCGGCGGCTACATCGCCGAGCTGATCCCCGACGGGGCCTGCATCCAGCTCGGCATCGGCGCGATCCCGGACGCGACCGGCATGGCGCTGAAGAGCAAGCACGACCTCGGCATCCACACCGAGATGTTCACCGACTCGATGGTCGAGCTGATCGCCTGCGGCGCGGTCA
>JAEEGI010010994.1_pt1 | contig 19599 bp, 10 predicted proteins | sample 8958751 | NCBI WGS metagenome assembly JAEEGI01 (sample SAMN16246545, study PRJNA631951) | gut metagenome | biome: gut microbiome; feature: rumen; material: KS-attached | host: Bos | place: Iran: Karaj | collected 2018-10 | reverse complement strand
CCCAGAGTGTCGCCCGAAGGAAGATACCTGCATTTCACATCAGGCAAGTTCGGCTATTTCCACATCTGGCACCACGATGCCGACATCTGGATGATGGACCTGCAGACAGGTGAAGTGAGGCCCATGAGGGAAATCAACTCACCCGACACCGAGAGCTATCACTCATGGTCGAGCAATGGCCGCTGGGTTATCATCAGCAGCCGCAGATACGATGGCACCTACACCCGCCCGTTCATTGCCCATATCGACAAAGACGGCAAGGGAACCAAGCCCTTCGAGCTGCCCACTGCCGACCCCAACTATCACCGCCAGTTCATGCGCAGCTACAACATTCCCGAATTCATGAAGGGGAAGGTAAACATCACCCCACACCAGGTTGCCGATGTGCTGAGAGGAGAAGCGGTGAATGTGAAGTATAAATAAGGAGCCCACCCTCAATCCCTCCCGAAGGGAGGGAAGTGCCTTTGGGGCAGGCTCTTTCCACAGTAGGCTGCGACTGAGTCGCAACTTACGGTAAAAGAGGCACAAAAAATGATTACCGCTCAGGCTCTTATCTGCCTCCAGCGGTAATCATAATTATCAATTCTCAATTTTCAATCCTCAATTAAGGAAGAAGAACCTTCCTTGCAGAGCCGTCAGCACGTTTTTCAATGCACATTCCCTTGGGAACATCCAGCAGACGGCCATGCAGGTCGTAGTAGGTCTTGGGACCATCGGCTACTGACTGTTTCACCTCCTCGATGGCTGTGCTGCCCTGGTCTATCGTGAAGATAAAGGTGCTCAGGCTCTGGGCAGGCATCTCGTAGAGATAGTTGTCGGTGACTTCAGGGATGTCAAGGTTTGACTTCTGACAGAGATTCTCCGACTCGTTGCCTGTAGAAAGCCACAACTGGCAGCTGCTGACATTATAGGGCAGCTTAATTTTCAGATTGCGTGCCATATCCCTGGCATTGATAGCCATGACGATGATAGAGTCGCCCTTGATATAGGCCGAGTACTGTTCGTTCTGTAATTTCCCCTCTTCCGTGCGGCCTGCGTCTACATCCTTTGAGGTCTCCAAGCGGGTGGAACCAGTGACATTCTTCGAGAAATGTGACATCACAAAGGCACGGGGCAGCAGCTCGTCCTTCTTGTTGGCTGCTCCATATTTTGTCTCGCCTGTGCCACAGAAAGCCCAGTGGGCACGGAGATACCAGTAGATGTAACCGGTACAGCCAGACAGCATGCATTCGTTGAGTTCCTCGGCGAAAATCAGGTTGTCGGTCCATGTGGGCAGTGCTCCTGTGTTATCGGTCACAGAGTGCTCGGTCATCCACAGTTCCTTGCCATATTTAAGGGGAAGCACGCCGGCAGGCTTCATGTACTGCAGGGGCAGGTGGCCATAGAGGTGACCAGCCACAATGTCGACCTGCTCGCGGCAAGTGGGGTCTTGCATGAGTGGGTCGGTAAAGTTCTGAGTGAAGCCCAAGGGCTCACCACTGATGAGACGTACACCAGGGAACTTCTCGCGGTCGAGCAGGTGGGCATAGTTCTTCACAAGAGTCACCAAATCCTGAGGGTCGTAGAGACAGCCGGAATAGTCAACCCACCAGTCGGGCTCATTCTGCAGCGATACGGCATCCACAGCCACGCCGTGGTCTTTCATCCACTGCAGATAGGTGTTCAACCAAGGGAAGAACTTGCTGTAGCAATCCAGACGAAGCTTGCCACGCTGATTGCCCTGACTGTCGGAATTGCCACCCTGGGCCGTGCCATTGGTCTTGTATTCTCCGGGAGGCGACCATGGAGTGCCGAACACGATGCCACCACGATCCTTCACGACCTTGGCTGAAGGCAGAGAACCATTCCAGTCGTAGTCGCCCCAGTTGTCGCCAGTGAAGCTTGGAGAGATTTCCATGCGAAGGATGTTCAATCCAATCTTTGTCCTGTAGCCGTAGAGCTTGCTCACACAGGCATTGTCTGTGCCGAATGGCTTCATGGCACCGTCGCAGCAGGCACCACCGAAACCAGTGATGGTCTGCTTGCGAATGTCGTACACCTGTAATGATGTCTGCGGCCTAGCTGCCTGGCTGCCCACCGTGACAGCCACTGCGAAAAACAATAGTAGTATTTTTTTCATATTTTATTGTTTAGTTATTATTTATAATGGAGAATGGAGAATTGAGAATGGAAAATTATGATTACTAAAATCCGCAGATTTTTGCGCAGTTATTAGTGGCGTGCACGGTAATCATAATTATCAATTCTCCATTTTCAATTCTCAATTATTTTCATTTTACTTTCAGATGCGTGCTTCCCTTCGGCAGATAAGCCGGGAGGGTGACACCCTGCATGTTGATCTTGCTGGTGAAGGGAGCAATCTCATCGGGGGCCTGGCCCAGAGGAAGAATGTAGTCGCCCACAACGGTGTAGTGGTTGGTGGGGCAGGTCTTTCCCTTCTTCATGTCAGAGCGGTTGGTATCGTATGCCAGACGGCCTACCTCCACACCCGACTTGATGAGCTTGTTGATGGGCACATTCATGTTGAACTGCAGGAAAGCAGGAATCTCTATGTCGAACTTTGAACGCACCGTGGGGATGCACTCCTGGAACACCCAGTCGTAGAGGAATACAGGGCGTGGGCTGGTGATGTTGTACTGGTACTCAATGATGCTGCCAGCCTGAACATCGGGCACTACCACATGCACTACGGTATAGTTTTCATCGACAGCCTCCTTTACAAACAAGCTGGTATTGACATTCCTCCGCTCCACCTTACCTTTTTCGTTCTTGGTGAAAACCCTTACCTTCAGGTCGGTCAGCTGGTCGAAGAACTTGTTGTTGTCGGAATAGAAATAGACAATGTCGATATTAGCATGGCAGGCACCCTCTGGCTTCAGAATCTTTGTGCGCAGACGGAACTCATAGTTAACCAATATTCCACTCTCATCGATATCGTTCTTGCCAAAATCCGAAATATTGTCAGTACTGATATCCGTACTGTTTTTGTTGTAATTATCCACCTGATCAGAAATCTGATACGTGGCCTTCATCGTCTTGCACAGGATGACGGCATCGGCATTGACAGCCTCACCCCAGCCGTTGAATTCCCATTCCATGCTCGACGGCTTGCCAAATTTCTCGTTAGGCAACTGGGCATTAGCCACATTTGCACAGGCAAGAAACGCTATCACAAATAAAGATTTCCACATAAGATTTGAAGTTTAGGAGTATAGGAGTTTAGAAGTTTAGATTACATCCTTGGGGTTTCAATATCTCGTGCGTCACGCTCCGTTTTTTATTGATTTTTTACGGAAACGTAACGCACGATGATATTATTTACCCTCTAATTGAAAGAGAGATAAGCGAATTTACTTAACAATGTACTTAGAGCCGTTCTTGATGACGATGCCCTTATAGTCCTTAGACACACGCTGACCAGCGAGGTTGTAGGTCACGTTAGTAGCCTTCTTGTTATCAACGATGCTGCTGATGCCTGTCTCCATTGCCTGTGGGCTTGTACCTGCACCAACCTTGATGTAGAAGTTCTTGCCACCAGTCTGGTCGATCAGAGACTCAGTGTCGTCCTTAAGCTTCCAGACAACATCCTTGATATAATAATGACAAGCTTCCTTAATCTCAGCCATATTGAATGCAATAGACTTCATGCCCTTACCATCACACTCGGCAGGGATAGTGAAATCTTGTGAGAATTCCTGCCAATCTTCAGTGAAGGTCAACTGTCCGATAGCAGCCCAGTGAATGTAAGCACCTGGTTCGCCATGGCACTGTGTGCTACTTGTAGCATTAGCAACAGAACTCTTGTACTTGAACGAGATAACAGTTTCTTCACCTGCATCAAGCACGCGGTTAGCTACAATGAAGAACTGGTTGTCCCATTCCTCACCGGCACCACCTTCTTCTTCTCTCTGCTGTGCCTGACCATTGACTGTATCTGAGAGGTCGTCGCGCTCCACACCAGCAACATCAACTTCTGTTGAGTTAGGATTAATCACGATAGGCTCCTTGTTGGCCTCACCCTCAATCTTAACGAAGTTAAGAGCCTTGAAGCCAAGGTCAATCGTAATCTTCCATACACCGGCGGCAGGAAGCTTAATCTTAGCATTTGTACCAGGTGCATAGTTGGGCCAATCATCGGGATCGTCCTTAACAGAACCATCTGGCTTGATAGTAGCGCCCTTGAACGAAGCCGTATTACCACGAACGGTAGAAATCATCACCTCGTTAACCCATGAGCTCTGATCACCAGCAGTACCAACGGTAGCTTCCAAGAGAGTTGGGTTTCCATCCTTATCTCTTTCAGCAACTTCAAATTCAATAGCATTGTCGAAATTATACTCCAAGCCTGTAGAAGTGTTAGAAGAAGCTACGAACCAACCCTCGTCGAGCACCATGCTCTGCCAAGAAAGGTCGTCGAAATAGAAGTCGATAGCTTCCTTGTCATTCTGGTTCAGCTGGAATGCGATAGACCAAGTACCGGCCATATCGGAAGCGATATCCATAGTACCTTCAAAGGTCTGCCACTGTTCAGTGAAGTTAATGTCACCAATAGCATGCCAGATAAGGTAGTCAGAAGGATTCTGCTTGTGTACCTGAGTAGCTACAGTAACAGCCTTTGAAGCCTTATACTTGAACGAAATCTTCATTTGGCCGCCAGTCCATTCCTTTGGAGACTGAATCCAGAACTGGTTGTCCCAAGCAGCAGCGTCACCCTCAGTGGTGGCAGCCTTACCATGAACAACGAAATAGTGGTTACCGTCAGCTTCCTGCTCGATGGTAGCAGGGAATGGTTCCCAGACAGTATTACCGTTTTCGTCAACCCTCGTGTTGACCATTCTTTCCTTACCCCATGCGCAAACCAGGTAGTTCTGAGTCTGGTCGTTCCATTTTACGCTAGGATCGGCCCAAGGAGTCTCGGCGTCACCCATCCATTTGCTATTAGTAGGCTGATCAGGAATAATAGAGTTACCGTCGTTGGTGAGCCACTCCTGCCATGTAACAGGACGCTGCTCGGCCTGGTCTTCGAAGACTCTCACCCATTTCCATTCAATGATTGGAAGTTCTTTGCCGGGCTGTGCAACGAGGTTACAGCTTGAACCACCGATTCCGCTGTACTCCCATTCTACTTCGCCCCATTCGGTGCCGATAGAAACAGAAGCGCTGGCAGTTTCACCTTGACCCCAACCCCAACCCATGTTGACGTTGATAGTAACAGGTGCAGAAGCCTTAACCATAGCAACAACTTTGTATTGTCCGTCGAGCTGAGTCTTGATACCATCAGCAATGAAATACTGACGTCCCCAATCTGGGCACTCATCAAACTCCTGGTAATAATAAGTACCACCATTGATGGTAATCTGAGTACACTGATCAGCACCAGGGAAGTCCTGATCCGTGTCTCTCCAAATTTTTCGATAAGGTGTAGGGTTATCATACAAAGCACCATCGATAATAGTCGGGGCATAGCCCATTATGTACCAAGGGAAATCAGTGTCGTTTGAGTAGCTTTTCTCATAGACCTGTACCCAATTCGCAGCATTTGCTCCCATGAACATTGCCAAGAAAGCAAAAAGAGTAAAAATCTTTTTCTTCATAATGAATAATAATTTAGATTAATAATAAATAGAATAAAAAAATTAGTAACTTTCGTTATTTTTGAAAGACGACTGCCAGAAAACAGGAGTTTCCCCATGCCCACTGACAGCCGTCAGTCAGTTCTGTTGTTTATTGTCCACTAAGTGCATCGCAGAATGCCTTGTAGGTAGCTGTGCGCACCCAGTCCTTCTTAGTATTTACCGACCAGAGACCTACAGGATCGGTGGTGTCAGCCAGGTTGCCCTTACACATACCGGCCTGCTTGTCGTGAGGAATCTTGTTCATGTAGCTCTTGATGACATAGCCATAGAAATCGGCCAGCTTCTGGCGCTGATCAGCCGTGATTTTATCGGCCGTGACAGCAGTGCCCTCAGCATTCTGATACTTGATATCAAAATTGGAGAGACGGATAAGCTTACCGGTAGAGGCCAGGTTAGTAAGCAGATTGTCGAGCAATGCCACGGTGGCAGCCTGCTTTTCAGCATCCTCGCTATATACCAGGTTCAGCTTGGCATTGATACCGTCTATCTTAGCGCCCTTGCTGTCCCAGATGCCAATCCAGTACTTCAGGCTCTCGAATGCCTTCTGGTTCTCAAGGCCTGTCTCGCTGATGAAGAACTTCAGTTCCGAAGAATTGCCTTCATGATTAGCAAAAGCATCGGCAGCCACTCTCGACACAACGGGAGCATAGTTCTCGCTGCCCAGCACATCCTGCCAGAAAATCTTTTCGGTAGAATGCTTCAGGTCGTACAGGCCATTCTCCATTTCAGCCTTATTGTCGAGAGGCTCGTCAATCAGGTCGAACATGTTAATACGACCCTGGTTGATATCCATCAGCTTGTCGCACCATGTATTGATGGCATAATTGATGGTATCGTTCATCTCCTGTTCGGTCTGTGGGCGATGGTTGTCGGGATAGTAGCCAACCTCTACCTTCTGGATATAGAGCACAGGCGAGGGACCATTCTCGATTCTCAGGTAGCCAGCAGACTCTTCTGGATCGCTCTGGGCTTCCACCACAATCTTCTGCCATTTTCCGGCCTTGACATTCCACTTTCCGTCGGAACCGCTTCCGTCAACTTTCTTTCCGGAGAAATAGATATAGAAAGAAGCATCCCTGTCGGCCTTTGCATAGAAGGTAATGGTATATCTGGCAAGGGGATCAACCTCGAAGCCTTCAATGATGCGCACCTTTGCTCTTCCGGGGATTCGGAGTGTGTTCTGGTCATCATACTTGGCAATGGTGGCAGTACCACTTTCGGAGGTACCCGAATAAGCGCCAATAGGCTCGTCGTTGAAGTTTACCGACTTGCCTTCCACGAAGTCAACGGGGATTTCGATGGGAGCCGTCAGTGTACTCAGCCAGTCGTCGGCCTGGTTGGCATTGGCAAAGAGCGGACTGCCATAAACCTCGTAGCCGATTTCCTGCACATGGGCAAGAAGGTCGCTCATGTCGAGGAAGTTCATCACACCCTTGGCATTAACGATAGAACCCGACATCAGGGTTGTGCCGAAAGTAACATTGTCGAAGTTGGTAACAGTGGCAGCATGAGCCAGTTCCTGCTTGTTGAAATCAGCCACTTTCAGCAGAGCACCGAGCGTCATATTGGGATAGGTGTCCCTGTTGATGTAGCTCTTCACAGGGTTCAAGTCCTTATACGGCTCTACAAAACTGGGATCGGGCTGAGCAGTGAAATCGTATGTCTCATTATAGTCAGCACAGGAAACTGCAAGTGCTCCTGCAGCCAGCAAAATGAAACTGTTTCTTAAAAATGTATTCATATCCTTAGCCTCCTATTATTGTTTTACGTATTTGGGTGAGAAGAATACTTTCTTGTTTGACTCACGAGTCTGAACAACAAGCGTATCGGTGGTTGACACCTGAATGTTCCGGTCGTCGAAACTTACCTGATAGGACAGGCGGAGGATGTCGCGCTCATCAGCCTTGCCTTCTCCCTGCCACTGGTAATCCTTGTATTCAGGTCTTCCACTTCCCTTGGGAATGAATTCACCGGAACCGGTGGCTGTTACATTCTCGTCGTCGCAGGAGACGGTGCACTGATTGCCATTGAACGTGAGGGTCAGGTGACATCCGATAGAGGCTCCAGAGTTTCTGAAGGATACCGGGAAGATGGCCTGTGTCATGTTCTTTGTCTTGATGCTGCAAATCTCGTCGTTCTGGTTCACAGGGTTCTCCGTGTAATGCTCAAGGTCGGTCTGAACAAGTGAGAAGTCCTTGCGTACGATGGTATTGGTGACACCGCCTTCAGTGACGTTGTCAACACCACGGCGGATATATTTTGCATGCCAGGGGTTGATGTACTTCACGCAGTAGAGCACATAGTCCTTTGCCAGGATGTCCCAGTCCTCGGTATTGGTGCGTGATGGAGAGAGACCTTCACGCGGTGTGCCGGTGAGAATCTTGTCGATACCCCTTACGCCCTTCATTACAAGAGGAATAACGTAGTTGGTCTCGATGGCTTTAGGATCGTTGAAGAAGGCATCAGTAAGCTGTACCTCCACAAAGCCGCGCTGGTCACCATTGTAAGGAATGACATTCGATGCCAGCGTGTAATAGTTGCTCGGCATGGGAAGAACATTCTTTTCAGGCAGTCCACCCTCGTTCACAAACCAAAGGTTGTCGCAGAGTGACTCATCGACGGCAATATCCACATACGCGTCACGTCCGCCATAGGCACCACCCATCGTTGACCAGATTTGAATCTTGTGCTCGTTGTCGAGCCGGTTGTCATAGATATCGCTGCCAAGGACGACAGTACGCACGGGGAACTGATAGGCGAAGTAGGCTGTGGTACCTCCTTCATAGTCAGGGAACTCATGCTCTGTGTTATAGCAAGACGCACATGTGAGGGCGATTGCTCCCAAGGCTGCTCCGTAGATATAATTCTTGAGTTTCATCATATTAACTCTTAATTCTTAATTCTTGATTCTTAATTTCCAATTAATTACCACCCCTTGTTCTGTTTGAGGTTACTCCATTTGAGCACTTCTCCCTTGGGGATAGGTCCGTAGCACTGATAAGAGTTGTCGAAATCACGTCTCTCAACATCAAAGATGGTATAGGTGAGTTCACCGGTATCATCGTTGCGGTCGATCTGAACACCCTTCACAGTCTCGTTGAGTGGCAACAGCCAGCGACGGAGGTCCCAGAAGCGCTTGTTCTCGAAGCAGAGTTCAATACGGCGCTCATTGCGGATAAGGTTGGTCATCTTAGCCTGGTCGGTGGCACACTCTTCAAGATATACATCACCCTCGGGGAGCGGCATGCCAATCTCGTTGGTAGCCAGACCAGCACGTGCACGGATGGCCTTGATCACATCGTAGGCAGTGAAACCTACGCCTGTAGGATCGGCCTTGGGTCCCCATGCATCGTTGGCTGCTTCGGCGTAGGCCAGGAAGATTTCAGTGTAGCGGATGCGTGGATAGATGTGCTGCTGCTCGATGAGCGAGCTTGACTGTGGGCTGACATCGTCGCGGAGATGCTTCAGCATATAATAACCTGTAATGGTCGACGTGCTGATGCTGTTAATGTTATCGTCGGTATATGACTTGTCTCCGACAACAGCTGGATAAGAACCTGTGATGATAAGCATTCTTCTGAATGTAACGCCGTTGTAGAGAATATCGTCGGCAAGACGCGGGTCACGGTTAGCATACGGGTCCTTAGGATTGTAGCCCGAGCTGGGATCAGTGATAGGACGTCCGTTACGCATGGGGAAAGCATCCACCAGGTTCTGTGAGGGGTTCACACGACCGTTGCCATAGAGCGTCGGGGGGAAGTTATCGCTTTCCTGTGATGCATTCTTATGACGGTCTTCACGCCAGAGAATCTCAGGCATCTCACCGGCACTGGGCTCAAGCTTTGTCTTGTTCTTGTACCAGATGTTGCCTGTCGGGTCGAATCCTTCCATTCCACCAATGCGCTTCAGAACGTTTGCACAAAGTGTGGCAGCCTCGGCAGAAGTCACGCCACTCTGGTCACGGAAGGCAGGACTTGCAGCCAGCAGGGCAATCTGTGCCTTGATAGCCTCGGCACACTTGGCCGACATAAGGTTCTGCGACTTCGTACCAAACACGAGGTTGTAGTTAGAATAGTTCGCACCAAGTGAACGATACTTTGCGGGAACGGCATCATCGTTGTCAATGTCGGCATAGTCGAACGGGAGATAGAACATGGCACTGTCGCAGTCGACAAAGCACTGCTTCACACAGTCGGCAAATGAGGCACGGGGCTGGTTGAAGTCGGAACTACCATCCTCAGGAAGAGTCAGCAGGGGAACACCCAACAGCTGGCCGTCTTCAGAATAACCACCGTGAGCCTGAAGCAGATAGTAATAGAAGAGTGCACGCAGGCCGAAAGCTTCACCTTTCAGACGGTCGATGAACATCTGCTGCTTAGAAGCTGCACTGGGGGCCCACTTTGTCTTCTCAACGATGCTAAGGAACTTGTTGACATACTGGATACCATCCTTACAGTTGTCCCACACAGACATCGGGTTGTTATCAGAAGCCCAAGTACCGGTTGCCATATTCTTATAGTTGCTGTTCTTCACGTTGGTGACAGCATCATCCGTGGCAACGTCGGTCTGAGAAGTCGTGATATAAGGTAGGCGATCGTAGCCGTACATCAACAGACCATGTGCATATTCTGACTCCTCGTACATGGCATCCTCCTGACGGGTGTTTTCGTCTGCCGGCTCGAACATGTCGTCGCATGACACGAAGAGGAGAGAGGAAAGAGGAATGAGAAGAGAAATGACTCCCACTCCCACCTTATTTATATATTTGGTCTTCATAATTCTTAAATCTTAATTCTTAATTCTTAAATCGTTTAGAGAGTTACCTTAACACCGAGATTATAGAAACGAGTCTGTGGTGCATAGCCAACGCTGGTCTCCATGTGCTTACGTTCCTTAGAAATGGTAAGGAGGTCGTTTCCGTTCAGATAGATGGAGAGCGCCTTCACCCATTTTCCTTCAAACATCTCTGAAGGGAAGTCGTAGGTAAGCTGTACCTTGCGGAGATTGAAGCGGTCAGTGCTGTAAATCCAGAAGGTTGAAGCCTGGCTGTTGTTAGCTACGGATCCTGTTGTCAGACGGGGATGGGTAGCTGTGGTTGCTGTCTCAGGTGTCCAACGGCCGCGGGCATTCACTGAATACTTGTCGTCGCCACTCATATAGTAGTAACTGTTGTTCTTCATTCCGTAAGCACCGAACTGGCCATTACCGAGCACGAAGAGCGTGAAGTTCTTATACTTGAGCGTGAAGTTCACACCCAGTGTCCAAGGAGCACCGTAGGTTCCCCATTTTCCGAGTTCAACCTGGTCTTTATTGTCGAGACGGCCGTCACCGTTCACGTCTTCGTAACGCAAGTCACCAGGCTGGATGGTACCACCGATTGCTGGAGTGGGTAAGTCTTTCTTCAGGGTGTACTTAACGTTACCTGCTTCGTTGGTGGTAACATCGAAGTCGTCCATCTGATAGAATCCTACGCACTTATAACCGGAGATAGCGTCGAGAGGAAGTCCGTCGTGCAGAAGTTCCTGTGCTGAGTTACGCCAAGGAGCCGAGGGGTCAACGATTTCATCGTACTTCTTCCACTTGGTGGTGAGATAAGTACCAACCACTCCCAGTGTAGCGTGAACCTGACCCAGCTGCTTCTGGGCTGTCACACTGAAGTCGATACCCTGGCGGTTCTGGATGTTGTTGTTGATGGCAGGCTTGAATGAACCGTTGGAAAGACCACCCGAGAGATATGACGGGAATGAGGTCGGGTTCTGGATGATAAAGCCGTCCATATCCGTATTAAAGAATGTAACGTCGGTAGAAATCAGCTTGTTGAAGAACGAGCCGCGAAGACTTACTGACCATTCCTTGCGATGTACGAAGTCGAGGGATGGGTTGGCACCCATTTCAGAATAAGTACGGTTTGTAGAAACGCCTTCGTTCCACGAGAAGCTACCACCGGTGGTATTCCAGCTGGCATCGTAGAGGTAGAAGAGCTTATCGCCCATAAATACATCGATATCCTCGTTCAGATTGCTGTAAGAGGCGCTGAGCATCAGGTCGTCGACGAAACTGCCCTGCATGAAATTCTCCTTAGCCAGGTTCCAGCCAATGGTGAAAGAAGGCGAGAGAGCCTCACGCTTGCCTTCGGGAAGACGTGCAGAATGTACGCCTGCCAGGCCTACTTGGGCAAAGTAGCGGGCCATATAGTCGTAACCGACCTCAAGACCCAGATTGGCATTGGTATAACGATGATACTGGCCACTGGATGTGGTGGTGTACATATTAGCGAGCAAGATACCATTCACGTGGTGCTTACCTGCAAAGATGTGGTCGTAGTCGAAATGACCGTTCCAAGTGATGGTCTGGCGATAGGCCGTGTTCGACATGTTCATGCGGCCAGTCACGATTTCATCGTTCTGCTGGGTAAGTGCTGCAATCTCGTCCTTGGCGTTGTAGTTACTCCAAGTCGGGATGAACACAGCATACTCATTATTATAAGAAATGTCGTACTTAGCAGCATAGTCGATAGAGAACAAGGTCTTGAACGACAATCCCTGCACGAATTTGCTCATATCGTAGTTGATACCGGCATCGAACTGGAACTGACGGCTCACGCCCTTAGTCTTACCACCGAAATAGCAGTCGGCAAACACATTTGAATCAGTAGCCTGGGTTCCGCCAGGGAAATAGATACCGTCGAGCAGGTTGAGCGACTTGCCAAGGATGGCATGTGCCTTTGAGGCATTGGGGTCAACCATCTCGAGAGGAATCAGCGGGGCTGCGTTCTCTGGGAAGTTGGGGCGTCCGTCGTAGTTGCCGTTCTTACCCTTTGAAGCCACATCCCAATAGTCTCCCTTATTGCTGTTCGCATTATAGAAGGTAGCACTTACGTTGGCATAACCTGTGACCTGCTTGTTGATGACCAGGTCCACATTACCACGTACGCTGAAGCGGTCGGTGTAGTTATCCTTGGCAGGACCGAAGTTGATGAGGTCCTCGAAGCGATAGTAGTTGATGTTCGTGTAGAAGTGGGCACGTGTACCACCACCCTGGATTTCGAGCGTACCTTCAGAACGGTTGTACATCTTGCGTACATACTCGTCTGAATAGTAGTTCACGTTGGGGTAACGGTAGGGATTCAGGCCAGAGGCATGATTGTAGATATCCTGCTGGGTGTACTTAGGATTGTAGGGACTGCCCATGGCATGAGCATCGTTAAGAAGCGCCTCATTGTAGAGTGTCATGTACTCTGCAGAGCCGAGATACTCGGGGAATTCCTTTGCCACGTGGAAACCAGTGTTGGCATTGGCCGTAATCTGCAGACCGTCGACCTTGCCGCGCTTGGTAGTAATCAGGATGGCACCCTTGGCACCCTTGGCACCATAGAGCACAACTGCCTGAGCACCCTTGAGGAAGGTAACCTGCTCGATTTCGGAAGGAAGCACATTGTTGGAAGGACGCTTCACACCGTCGATGATAACCAGCGGAAGGTTGCTGTTGTCGTTATTGTCGAGGCGGTCGTTGTCCATGCCCCAAAGTTGATTGCCGTTCCATCCACCGACGAGGGCATACATGTCTTCAAGGCTACTCATCGTATAATCCTTCTTCTGCAGCTCTTCCATATCTACGTATGAAACGCCTCCCAGAAGATGGTCGGGATCCTTATCGCGGAAAGCGACATGGACTTTCTTTTTTACCACGGTAGTATCAGCGTCAGCCTCGTCAGCAGTCTGGGCATTGACCACCAGTGGCGAAGCGGCCAACATGGCAAAGAGAAATATGTTCGTTTTTATCTTTTTCATATTATATTTATTTATAGCGGTAGCAAATTCTTCACTATTCACTTTTACTCTTCACTTATTACCATCCAGGATTCTGGTTGAATCCATGATAAAGATAGATATCCTTATCAGGAAGCGGGAACCAATAGTGCTTGGACTCCAAACGACGGGTAATCAGGTCTTCCTTGTGGAAGTTACCAACCTTAGCGTCCTTCGGATCGTGATCCTTAAACCACGTATCTGCTTCCAAACGCTCGAACTCATGAGAGTATTTCACAGTGTAAGGAGGCTCTGTAAGGAGCAGCCAACGCTGAAGGTCGTTCCAGCGGAATCCTTCGAACGACAGTTCCACTGCACGTTCACGGCGTACCTCATCGATAAAGTGCTCACGTGTGTCACGGAGATTCGGTGCAACATGCTCCATGGGATAGTCGCCCGAGTTGACACGGTCGCGGAGTGCATTGATGGCATCGATAGCCGAATAAGAAGTGCAATAAGAAGGCTTTTCGCTCAGTTCGCTAACACTCGTTGCAAGAGCAGCCCTGGCCTCGGCATACATCAGATATACATCAGCAAGGCGCATATATGGGAGATAGCTTTCGAATGCCCAGTCCCAGTCATACCACTTGTCACCTTCGTTACACTGGTGAGGTGTCAGCTTCTGGATGAAATATCCCGTGCTGCTGCCATCAGCAATACCACGCATGCCACCACCGGTGTAGAGTGAGCAATATTCATATTTCTTCTGCTCTGCCGACAGGGGGTCGGTGCTGAGCACATAGTGGAAACCATCGAAAATGATATCATGATAGAAACGTGGGTCACGATCCTTGAAAGGATGCTCAGGATCCCATCCCGACTGAGGATTCAGCACATACTGTCCATCGCGTACCAGGTAGATGGGCTGGCCGTTGGCCATACCGTACTGGTCGACGAGGTTGGCTGTGGGATGATGAATAATCTTATCGTGAGCCACAAGACCTGCAACCTTAGGACCGAAAATCTTGGCGTGGTTCCAGTTGGCTGTGTTCAGACCAGAGCAGATACCGCGGAAGATAGCCTCGCAAGTACCTGGCACCTGCCAGTTCTGCTTCACGGTATAGAAGATGTCTGAATAGTTGGTCTCAGCATTTTCATCACGCTCGTGGTCGTAGATGTTAGAATACTTGTATTCAGCAAGCTTATAGGTAACGCTGCCTCTCTTTACCAAGTCGAGTGCCTTACCGAGAGCCTCTGCTGCCAGACGACAGTACTTGGCATCGTAATCGTAGGTCTTGCCGTTGGCGCTAGCACCCAGCAACTGGGCAGTACCGCCGTCCTTGGTCTTCTCGAACTCCTTCATGAGCGGAGAACCGGCCCACAGGTAGCATTTGCCAAGATAGCAGAGCGCCATGAACTTGTTGGCACGCAGGTCGTTCTTACCCTGTGTCTGCATACCAGCCAGTGTCTCGTCCCATGCCTGAGGATCAAGAGGAAGCAGGTCGGCTGCACGCTCGAAATCTTCTGCACAGCGGTCGGCACATTCCTGGAACGAAAGACGGGGAAGCTGCGGAATATCTGTGGCCTCATAAGCCTTGTCTACATAAGGAAGACCGCCAAAGAAGCACATCAGCTCGAAATGCCACCATGCACGGAGGAAATACATCTGTCCGAGCAACAGGTCGCGCTCTTCGTCGGTTCCTACGAGCGACTTGATGTTCTCAATACCCAGGTTACACTTACGAATGCTGTACCATGAGCTTCTCCAGAGTGAGAAACGGTCACCATTCAGCCAGAACTGGGTGTTGTTAAACCAGTCACGATAGTTACCAAGGTCAACCTGGTGGTCAATGTGCGCATAGCCTTCAGGGTTGTGAACAGCGTCGTCGCCGATATTCCAGCCAGAACAATAGTTGACCTTCTCCTTATCGGGAATCAAATTATAGATTTCCTCAATATAACCCTGGAAGTTGCGGTAGTTCTTGAATGCCTCATCTTCTGCAACGATAGACTCCGGATCCCTGTCAAGCCAGTCGGTGCACGATGTGAGGGAAGCACCTGCGGCCATCAGGAACAGTGAACCACACAAAAGGGTCTTTATATTAATATTGTATTTCATATCTTATTTACGAATTACTAAATGTAAAGCTTAAATCCGAAGTTATAACGTCTCACTGTGGGGTAGGCACCGCCGCCACCACTCCATCCGTAGTTACTCTCACGGTCGTCAGGCATCTTGGTGATCAGGAAGAGGTTGTTACCATTCAGATAGATCTTCAGGCTTGAGAAACCGAGTTTCTTAATCCAGCCCTTGGTCCATGTGTAGGCAACTTCCACGTTCTTCAGACGGAAATAAGAACCGTCGAAGAGGAACTGTGTACCGTTGTTACCACTTGTAGCCTGGGTGTTGAAGCGCGGAACGACAACGTCGCCTGTTCCATCACCGGGATTCCACCAGGTACCAGTGTCATATACTGTCAGCAGCTGATCGGGGAATGAGTTAAGCGTTACGTCACGTGTTACGCCTGTTACGCCATAGAGCTGTGCAAACATGCTGAAGCCCTTCCACTCCCAACCGATGGTAGCATTGTAGGTGTGCTCCGGGTTTCCGGTGTAGCCGTAAGGAGCCTGGTCGTTAGTCACGTCAACCACACCGTCACCATTGAAGTCAACGATGTAATGGTCGCCGATAAGCACCTGGTCGTCACCGCTCTGGAATGCCGGGGTACTGTAAAGTTGGTCGTAGCTGCTGATAAAGCCGTTGTCGATGTACGACACATACTGTCCATGAGAATAGCCCTCAGCCTTGCGGTAGCTAGGAATCAGTTCGGGGTCATCCTTCAGGATAATCTTGTTGTGTGCGTAAGTGTAGTTACAGTTAGCCCAGAAACGCATGCTGTTCTTCAGCACCTTGTTAAAGCGTACTTCAACCTCGAAACCGGTGTTCTTGATCTTACCCTTGTTGATATCCGGGGTCTTGGCTGCACCATAGTAGGAAGGAACCGAACGGTCGCTACCAGAAATAAAGATGTCGTAACGGTCGTCGCGGAACCAGTCGAAGCTACCTGAGAACATACCACCGAGGAATCCGTAGTCGAAACCGATGTTCTTCTTCTGCACGGTTGCCCAGCGTACGTCGGGGTTGGCAATCTGCGACTCCTTATAACCCGTGAACGGGCTGTTAGAGTGGTCAACACCCATTGCGAAAGGACCGGCCACATCCCAAATGGTCATGTAGAGATAACCGCCACCAGCACTGTCGTCACCAATCTCACCAAGTGAACCGCGGATCTTGAACATGTCGACTATCTTCTTGTCTCTCAGCGGTTTCATGAATTTCTCTTCGGAAACCATCCAACCGATAGCACCTGAACAGAAGAAAGCAAAGCGGTTGTCGGGAGAGAATCGCTGTGAACCGTTGTAAGCGCCGTTGAACTCAGCAAAATATCTGTTCATGAAGTCGTAGGTGGTACGGAACACCCAGTCCTCACGACGATTCTCAAGCTCGGCGTTACCGGCATTCATACGACGCTTCCAGTTACCCATGAGCGTCACATTATGCTTACCGAACTCACGGCCCCAGAAGAGCTGGAGCGACATTTCGGTTGCACGGCTTGTATAGCTTACGCTACCTGCCTGAGGCGACCAGTCGCGCTTCTCATAGAAATCGAAACCTGTCTTAGGATAGATGTCGTTCTCGAAAAGAAGCTCACCATCCTCAGGAAGAATGTATGCGGTATTGTTTACGTGTCCACCACCGGCGGCATTGATACCACGGTCGCCCTCGTTGAACTGGTTGTCCCAAGAGATGGTGCCGCGAAGCACAAGACCCTTAGTGACGAAGTCGAGTTTCTGCTCAAGGGCAAAGTCGGTGAACACACGCGTAATGGTACTCAGTGTAGTACCAGCAGTTGCCACGTTCATCGGAGAGTTAGCCATGTTCGAAGCTGCCAGACGGGAGTAACCCCAAGCTCCGTTCGAGAACTTAACGGGATAAACGTTTGGCGGCATACGGTAGGCACCAGCCCAGTTCTGCTGCTGGAAGAACTCACCACTATTACCATAATAATAACGTGGGGTCTTCTGCTGTGCATTCGAACCAGCCAGGTTCACACGGAACTGTGTGGTCTTCGTAATCTGGAAGTCCAGGTTTGAACGTACATTCAGACGATTGTATGAATAACCGCCTTCGTAACCCTGGTTGTTATCCCAGATTCTGGTCATATCACCTTCGTTCTGGAAGTCGAAAGCCACGAAATACTTCACGAACTTCGTACCACCAGAGAAGTTGAGGTTTGCATTATATGATAAAGCGGTGTTTCTGAACATCTCCTCCTGCCAGTCAATGTTAGGATAGCGTTCAGCCTGGCTGTAATCGCCAAGGTAATAGCCAGAACTATTATAATGTGGCTTTACGGTATAGTCCTGATTGCGGAAGTTGTTGATGAATGTCTGGGGACGATAGTAAGCCCAAGCAGCGTCACCGTCCAAGGCAAGCTCGTGCTCAACAATCTGGTTACGAAGCATATAGCCATCGTATGAGTCGTACTTGCGAGGAAGCTTCGACACAGCCTTCAGTGTGGCATTGAAGCCCACATCGATTCGTGCCTTGCCTTCCACACCACGCTTGGTGGTAATCAGAATAACGCCGTTAGCACCTTCCACACCGTACACGGCTGTTGCAGATGCGTCCTTCAACACAGAGACTGTAGCCACAGACGAAATGTCAACGGATTTGATTTCACGCTTGACACCATCGACGAGAATCAGAGGCTGGGCATCAACATTCCACGCTGCAGCGCCACGAATGTAGATACGCGGGTCCTCTTCACCCGGCTGACCAGAAGAAGCGATGGTTGCGATACCGGGGAGGTTACCCGTGAGGGCTGCACTCACACTACCGATACCGGCTGCACGCTCAAGAACCTCACCCGTGGTCTGCGTAATAGCACCCACCACTGAGGCCTTCTTCTGCTGGCCGTAACCTACTACCACGACCTCATCAAGTTGGTTCTCCTCGGCGAGCGACACCTTCAGGTTACGCTGCTTGCCCACCTTGACTTCCTTCGTGATCATACCAACATAGGAGAACACAAGCGTTGACTGCTCGGACGGAACCTCGATTTCGAAGTTACCCTCGATGTCCGTAATAGTACCACGACCTGCGTTTCCTTTCACTAAGACTGTTGCGCCAATGAGCGGATCACCACCCTCGGCAGCCACCGTACCTCTAACCTTGACTCCACCCTGGGCCCAAATCGATAATGGAGCCAGCAGCATCAACAAAGCCGGGACAGTTCGTTTGAAAAAATCAGTTATATGTTTCATCTTTCAAATACTAATGTCTTGTGAAGTGCCTAACTCGCCATCATGTTTACAACTCCTGGTTAGCAAGAGTGTCGACATGACAACAAAATTACCAATCAAAAATTTTTTGTACATAATACTTAATTATTTTAGGTTTTTAATTATTAGGCTATCGTTATGTTTAGGATGGCCCTAAAAAACAGGGTTCCATTTTCGGGTGCAAATTTACAATATAAGCTTTACATTCGGATGCAAATATACAACATATTTTAATATAAAATGTCTCACAAACAATTTAAATTTGTTACGATTTGAAATCTGTTACAAATTTCATAGACAATGTTACAAATTGACATGTCCCCCACCCCGCCTTTCTCCGCAAAACCCGCATTAAAAGCATATCTCCCGATGTTTCATTTTAGAAAATGTTACAGAAGATATCCGGCAAAACGAACCGAAATCCTCCAGAAATAATACTGGACACAGAGACACGGAGGAACAAAGATTTTAAGAAAATAAACAAAAAAAACAGAAAACAGAATACCAGATTAAACTTGTTTGCATTCTGTTAAGATACGAAACGAACTCCCCTCCCATGGAGCAACCCCCTCCAACCTCCCCGAGGGGAGGCTAACGAAATCCCCTCCCATAGTAGGGGAGGGGCAAGGGGTGGGGTCAGTATTAAGAGAAATGAGCGTACTAAGATTTATAGAAATTACACTCCCCACCCCAAACCCCTCCCCTTCAGGGGCGGGGAGTACAATAGTCAAAATCCCTTCAACGCAATCTACTCCCCTCCATAAAGGGAGAGGCCGGGGATGGGTCTTTTATTATTCTACAGGCGTCAGCGTGAAATCAGTGGCCGAGAACCAATGGAAACGGTTGGAATCAGATACCGACAACTCGGA
>JAEEGI010010992.1_pt1 | contig 19601 bp, 16 predicted proteins | sample 8958751 | NCBI WGS metagenome assembly JAEEGI01 (sample SAMN16246545, study PRJNA631951) | gut metagenome | biome: gut microbiome; feature: rumen; material: KS-attached | host: Bos | place: Iran: Karaj | collected 2018-10 | reverse complement strand
CAGCTGGTCCTGTATTTGAGCCTTCCGCGGAGCCTTACGAGCTCCGGATGGAGGCTGTGGATACCCCTCTCGAACGTCGCGGCTTCGCCTTCAGCCCTGATGATCTGGTTGACTTCCTTCTGGGATTTTTCGACCATCTCCTCGATGCGGGCCGGATGGATCCGCCCGTCGACGATCAGCTTTTCGAGAGCCAGCCTCGCGACCTCTCTTCTTACCGGGTCGAAACCGGAAAGAATGACAGCTTCCGGGGTGTCGTCGATAATGATATCGACGCCGGTAGCCTGCTCGATGGCCCTGATGTTGCGGCCTTCACGGCCTATGATGCGGCCTTTCATCTCGTCGGAGGGAAGCGGCACTACCGATACCGTGGTCTCCGCCACATGGTCCGCGGCGCAGCGCTGGATGGCGCCGGTGATTATCTCCTTGGCCTGCCTGTCGGCTTCCTCCCTGGCCTTCGACTCAATGTCCTTGATCATCATCGAGGCCTCGTGGCGGACGTCCTGCTCGAGGCTGTCGAGCAGCATCTGCTTGGCCTCCTCGGCGGTGAAGCCGGAGATCTTCTCGAGCTCGGCGATCTGCTGCTGATGGAAGCTCTCGAGCTCCTGCTCCTTCTTCTCGATGCTCTGGAGCTTCTTGGTTATCTGCTCCTCTTTCCTCTCGATGTTCTCGGTCTTCTTGTCGAGAGAGTTTTCCTTCTGGATGAGTCTGTTTTCGGTCTTTTTGATCTCGTCCCTGCGTTCGCGGATATCCTTCTCCGCCTCGTTCTTGATCTGGTGGGCTTCGTGTCTGGCGTCGGCCAGAGTCTCCTTTCTGATCTGTTCCGAGCGGTTCTCGGCGTCGAGGATGAGGTTGCGCGCCTGGGTCTCGGCGCTGCCTATCATCTTTTCAGCCTGGTTCTTCCGGAGGATGTAGCCTCCGAGTATTCCGATGAGCAGAGTTACGAGAGCGATGACCGCGGCGATGATGCCCGGTATCATTTTCGCACCTCCTTGCGGTGAAACGGCCGTTCAGGCCGGTAAGCAAATTTTCATATTCAAAGCCGTTTATATATTATAAATGCCTTTGCATTTTGAAAATTATAAAATTAACCGATAAATTTTACAATATAATAGGCGTCAATGTCAACATAAAAAGCGGCTCCCGGAGCGGTGCCTTACCCGCCCCGTGCCGCCTGCCCGCGCCGGACCGCCGCGGCAGATATATCCGTCCCGCGACCTACGGCTCTAAGCGTCCTTTTTGAGCATGAGGCCGCGCTCCCTGAAGCTGACGTAGGAGCCGTCCCCGATGACTATGTGATCCACTACGCGTATGCCCAGCAGCGCTCCCGCCGCCTCCAGCTGGCGCGTGGTATCGAGATCCGAGGCGCTGGGATCGGGATCCCCGCTCGGATGGTTGTGCATGAGTATGACCGAGTAGGCGCCCTTCCTGACCGCCTTCGCGAAGACCTCTCTGGGATGGGAGATGCTCGAGTTCAGGCTGCCTACCGAGACGGTGTCGCAGCAGATCAGCTCGCTCTTGACGTTGAGCATGAGCACCCTGAGCTCCTCGCGCCTGAGGTCCTTCATCTCGTTCATGAAGAGCGCTGCCGCCTTGGAGGGGCTGTCCACGAGTGGCCTCGGCCCTCCCTCGCCCGCCGCGACCCGCCTGCCGAACTCTATGGCGGCCGATATGGACGAGGCCTTAGCCTCCTTGATCCCGGGGATCTTCATGAACTCCTCGGGCTGATAGCGCGCGAACTCGCCCAGCCCCGAGGGCTCGAGCGAGAGCACCCTGTCGGCGAGCCTCAGGGACGATTCGCCCCTGGTCCCGGAGCCGAGTATGACGGCGAGCAGCTCGGCGTTGCTGAGCTCTCTAACCCCGCGCGAAAAGAGCTTCTCTCTGGGACGGTCGCCGCCCGGAAGCCCCTTGATCCCGGCATTCACCGGATGCCTCCCGGTCTGTCCGCGGGGGACGTGCCGGCTGCCGGAGCCTTTGACGCGCCGGACGCGCCTCCGGCGTACTCCGTCCCCGCGAGCCTCTCCTTCACGGCCTCCATGGGGAAGCCGATCACGTTGTCGAGGGGACCGTCGATCCTGTCTATATGCTTTCCGAAGGCGCCCTGTATGGCGTATCCCCCGGCCTTGTCCATGGGCTCTCCGCTCTCAACGTAGGCGCGGATCTCGCCGTCGCTGTAGTCCCCGAAGAAGACGTCGGTGCGGGCGCTCACGAGGAGCTTCCGCCCGTCCGGGAGAGCCACGCAGGCTCCGCTGTAGACGGTGTTGACGTCCGCCCTGAGCGACTGCAGCATCCTGAAGGCGTCGTCCGCGTCCGCGGGCTTGCCGAGCATCTCCCCGTCCTTGTACACGACCGTGTCTCCCGATACCAGCAGGTGATCCCCGCGGCTTAGAGCGAGGGCCTCCGCCTCTTCGGCGCTGAGCTCTTCCCCCGCCCGCGCGCGGGCGCCGAGCTCCGCGAGCAGCTCCTTCGCCGCCACATTCTTTCTGAAGGCGAGCGCGAGCACGGTCTCCTCGGGATCCAGAGCCGTAACTATATCCTCATCGCAGCCGGGCCTCAGCACCGCGAAGCGGGCTCCCTCAGCCCGCAGCATGTCCGCCCTTCTGGGCGATCCGGACGCGAGTATGACCGGCAGTTCGTTTATCTTCATGGCTATCTCCTTTGCATGGAGATATTATAATACCATTTTTTACCATATTCAAGTCCCATACGGGACTTCCCCTTTATAAATAAGCGATAGGCCGGCTACGTTTTCCGCATAGCATTATCGGATTTTTTGTGTTTCACCGGCGCCGCGGGAAGTGCTAAAATAACTATTAACTATTCGCTCAGGAGATCATCATGGGAAAGATCATCTTAACGGCATCGGGAAAGGGAGGCTGCGGCAAGAGCACCTTCGCCGTGAACCTCGGCTACACGCTGGCCGCGGCGGGCCTCGACACCCTGCTCGTCGATTTCAATATAGGCCTCAGAAACCTCGACCTCTACCTCGGCCTGCAGGACCGCGTGCTCTTTGATTTCGGCGATTACCTCGCCGGCACCTGCAAGCTGCGCAAGGCCGTCGTGACCGACGGCGAGCTGGACAAGCTCCACCTGCTCTCCTGCCCGCAGATCAGGGACATCAAGGGCCTCAGCAGGCAGCACGTCTCAGGGCTCCTCTCCGAGCTCAGAGACCTCTACGACGCGGTGATAATCGATGCGCCCACGGGCATAGGCGAGCTCATCCGCGACCTCGCTTCCTGCGCGGACGCGGGAGTCCTCATCGTGACTCCGAATTTCTCCTCGATCAGAAACGCCGAGACCGTGAGCAAGAGGCTCGAAGGCCAGGGGCTAGCGAAGCGCTTCCACGTCATCAACCGCGTCAGGGCAGGCAGCACAGATCCCTCGCTCCCGCGCGTTGAGGACATCGAAAAGGCCGTCACCGTGCCTCTGATCGGCATAATCCCCGAGGACGAGAACATCGACATCGGAAACAACGCCGGCCGCCCCGTGGTATCAGCGAGGGACTCCTATATAGCCAGGAACTTCGAGGGAATAGCCGCGAGGCTCATGGGCTGAGACACAGTTTAAGTACAGCAAAAGACCCCGCGTCAGCGGGGTCTTTTTTACAGCGGGGCCGCGCCGCAGCGCGGGCTCTCTCACGGAAAAGCCGCGCCCCATACGGGACGCGGCCTTGCCGTTTCGTTATTTCCTGTTTTTCGCTGCGGAACCTCAGTTCTCCCCGAGCAGCTTGTAGAGCAGCCTGTAGAGCTCAGCTGCCTCGCCGGGCTCGAGCCTGACGCAGCCCGCGATCTCTCCCGGGACCCCGCTCGCCCTCTCCTCGAGCGCCCTGCCCTTTTCCGTGAGGAAGACGCGCACCGAGCGCTCGTCGTCCTCGCAGTGCCTCTTCTCGGCCAGGCCCTCGGCGCTGAGCTTCTTGATCAGCGGGGTAATGGTGCCGCTGTCGAGCCTCAGAAGCCCGCAGATGTCGCTCACGCGCAGGCCGTCGCACTCCCAGAGCACCATCATGACGAGGTACTGGGTGTAGGTCAGACCCAGAGGCTTGAGATAGGGAGTGTAGGCCGAGGTGACCTGCCTCGCCGCCGCGTAGAGCGGGAAGCAGAGCTGGTTCTTCAGTTTCAGCTGCGGATAATCGCTCATCTCTATAGATTCCCGTTGAGCCAGGCCTCGAGCTGGGGCTGGGGAACGAAGCCCACGGTGCTGGCGACGCACTTGCCGTCCTTGAACACGGCGAGGGTCGGAACTGCCTGGATCATGAGGACGCCGCTGTCGGCGAGCTCTGCGACGAGCTCGTCGTTGTCGTCGATGTCGGCGGCGAAGAACTCGGCCTTGTCGGCGAGGAGCTCGGAGACCTTCTCGAGCACGGGATGCATCATCTTGCAGGGGCCGCACCACACGGCCTTAAAATCCACTACCGCGGTCCTGGCGGCGAGGACTTCGCTGAAATCATTGTTTACAACTTCTTTGATCATGGCTGTATTTCCTTTCTATTTCGACTTATCGATATAGGAGACGGCGGAGAGAGCGGCTACGTTGCCCTCGCCCGCGGCCTTGACGTACTGGTAAGGGGTCCCGGTGATGTCCCCGCAGGCGAAGCAGCCCGCGATGTTGGTGGACATGTCCCTGGCGACCTTGATGTGGGCGCCCTCGACCTCGAGTCCGGGGACCAGCTGGCCGGGCGCCACGCTGTCCCTGAGTATGAACACTCCGTCGGTGACGAGCTCACCCGCGTCGGTCCTGAGGGCGACCTTGCGGCCCTCGCGCTTCTCTATTCCCAGAGGCTTCACGTTCAGGACCTCGATGTTCTCCTCGCTGAAAACGGGAGCGGGCTCGTCCTTCCTGTATACGGGGATATAGTACACCTTGTCGGCGATCTCGGCAAGGAAGCTCGCCTCGTGCTCCTCCTTGGGGCTGAAGCCGCAGACCGCGGCGCTCTTACCCCTGTAGAGGGCGGCGTCGCAGGTGGCGCAGTAGCTCACGCCGCGGCCGAGGAGCTCCTCCTCGCCGGGCAGGGGCTTGCCGGCGACCACGCCGCTGGCGATGATGACCGCCTTGGCCTCGTACATGGCGTTCTCCCCGCCCTGGAGGGCGAAGTAGTCGCCCATGGAGTAGACCGCGTTGATCTTGTCCTCGGTGATCTCGATGCCCATGGCGTCGAGATGCCTGGAGAAGGCAGCGCCTATCTCCGCGCCCGGAGCCTCGGGGAAGCCCGGATAGTTGAGTATGGTGTGAGCCTTGGCGAGCTTGGCGCTAAGGTCTTTGCTCCCGAAGAGTATGACGCTCTTGTTGCGGACCTTGGAGGTGATCGCCGCTGAGACTCCCGCGGGACCAGTTCCTATGACCGCTATATCGTATCTTTCCATGACAGCTCCTTCCATGCCGGAGATCCGGGTCCGGCTGTCCCGATGCCGCTTAGATGAGGGAGGCTACGCAGGCCTCGACGTCCTTCATGTCGGCGGTCGGCTCGAAGCGGGCGACGACGTTGCCTTCCCTGTCGACCACGAACTTTGTGAAGTTCCACTTGATGTCCGGGTTGTTCTTGAAGTCCTTGTCGAACTTGCCGACAACGGCTTTCATCATCATGGCCTTGGGCCCCTTGCCGAAGCCCTTGAAGCCCTGCTGCTCCTTGAGATAGCCGTAGAGGGGAAGCGCGTTCTCGCCGTTGACCTCGGACTTCTTCATCTGCGGGAACTGAGTGTTGTACTTGAGGGTGCAGAACTCGTGGATCTCCTCGTCGGACTCCGGGGCCTGGCCGGCGAACTGGTTGCAGGGGATGTCGATGATCTCGAGTCCCTGATCGTGGAACTTCTCGTAGATCTCCTCGAGCTCCTTGTACTGCGGGGTGAAGCCGCAGCCGGTAGCGGTGTTGACGATCAGCATGACCCTGCCTCTGAAGCTCTCGAGGGCGATCTCCTCTTTCTTCGGGGTAATCACGCTGTAATCATAGATGCTCATTCCTTTTTCCTCCTGTCCGGTATATGAAACTTTTGCTTTGACTGATTTATATTTGATGCAACTTAATTGTATCAAATATATCTCTCCTGTCAAGAAGTTTTTTCGCGATATACCCGGCTGGAAGGAGCGAAATGCCCGGGCCTCGAGCTGCTTGAGATTGGAGCTGAGCGTCCTGTCCGAGACGTTCCTGAGGTAGCGCTTGAGCTCGTTGAAGCGAACGGTCCCGAACTCCATGAGTAGGAAAGGAGACCTGTGCGGCGTTTCAGGCAATTAAAGACCCTGCTCCGTCCGCGGGGGACGAAGCAGGGGGTGGAAACGGTTTATGAAGCAGCGCCTGAGCGCCCGGAAGCCCGGTCGACGCGGCTGAGCCGGCTTGCCGGCGCGGGCAGCCCGCCTGAGCCCGCCTCAGTTCTTCAGGCTCTGCAGCGGGGCGGGGATCCTTCCTCCGCGCGCGATGAAGGCCGCGCTGGACTCGGGGTGCACCGGCATTACGGGGGCGCTGCCGAGCAGGCCTCCCATCTCGATGGTGCCGCCCACGCCCTTTCCGGGGGCGGGCAGTCTCCTCCCGGCGGTGGTCTTGCTATTGACCATGCCTATCGCCGCCTCGTCGGCTATGATCGCGGCTATGGTCGAGGCCGGGGTGTCTCCCGGCACCGCTATCATGTCGAGGCCTACCGAGCAGACGCAGGTCATCGCCTCGAGCTTGTCTATGGTCAGGGTGCCGAGCCTAGCGGCGGCTATCATGCCCTCGTCCTCGGACACGGGGATGAAGGCGCCGGAGAGTCCTCCGACGGAGGACGAAGCCATCACTCCGCCCTTCTTGACCGCGTCGTTGAGCAGCGCGAGGGCGGCGGTGGTGCCGTGGGTCCCGCAGGTCTCGAGCCCCATCTCCTCGAGTATCCTCGCGACCGAGTCGCCGACCGCGGGAGTCGGAGCGAGGGAGAGATCGACTATACCGAAGGGAGTCTCAAGGCGCCTCGATGCCTCCATGGCCACGAGCTGCCCCATGCGGGTCACGCGGAAGGCGGTCTTCTTGACGGTCTCGGCCACGACGTCGAAGGGCTGTCCCTTGACCTCCTTGAGGGCTTCGTGGACCACTCCGGGACCGGAGACGCCGACGTTGATGACCTTTTCGGCCTCGCCGGTGCCGTGGAAGGCGCCCGCCATGAAGGGGTTGTCCTCGACGGCGTTGCAGAAGACGACGAGCTTGGCGCAGCCCAGGCCGTCCCTGTCCGCGGTGATCTCGGAGGTCTTCTTGACGATCTCGCCCATGAGCTTCACGGCGTCCATGTTGATGCCGGCCTTGGTGGAGCCGACGTTGACCGAGGAGCAGACGTACTCGGTGCTGCTGAGGGCCTCAGGGATGGAGCGTATGAGCTTTTCGTCGGCCACGGTCATACCCTTCTGAACGAGGGCGGAGTAGCCGCCGATGAAGTTGACCCCGCAGCTCTTTGCCGCGCGGTCCATCGCGAGGGCGAAGGGAACGTAATCGTCGGTATCGGAGGCTCCCGCGACCAGAGCCATCGGGGTCACGGAGATCCTCTTGTTGACTATGGGGATGCCGAACTCGGTCTCGATCTCCTCGCACTCGGGCACGAGGCGCTCGGCGCTGCGGCAGATCTTGTCGTATATCGCGTCGCAGGCTGCCTTCGGGTCTGGCCTGCAGCAGGAGAGCAGCGATATGCCCATCGTCACCGTGCGGATGTCGAGGTGCTGCTGCTCTATCATCTTGATGGTCGAAAGTATGTCCTTCTGGTTGATCATGAGCCTCTCCTATATGCTGTGCATGGCGTCGAAGATCTCCTCGCGCTGGATGCGCGCGGAGAGCTCCATCTTCCTCCCGAGCTCCTCGAGGGCGTCCGAGAGCTCCTTGAAGCTCACGGAGCAGTTCTTCACGTCGACCATCATGACCATGGTGAAGTTGCTCTGCAGTATTGTCTGGGATACGTCGAGCACGTTGACGTTCCTCTCGGCGAGCAGCTTGCAGACCGCCGCGAGTATACCGACGCGGTCGCGGCCGAGCACCGTTATTATTGCGTTCATATGGGTATCCTCCCCGTAGATCTCCTTCTTCATCAGCGCGAGCACCTCAGGGATGTCCAGCCCGGTGGTGTCCACGACCTTGGAATCCTCGGTGATCGTGAGCGGGCTGTTCTCGCGGTGGGTGTCGCGGTAATCCCTGGCCTCGATGTCTGCCTTGACGCTCTCGAAGTCGCAGGGCAGGCCCTTTGCCTCGAGCTCGAGCGCGCGGCGCCTCGCCCTCTCCTCCACGGAGGCGGTCAGGTAGAACTTGTGCTCCGCGAAGGGCAGTATCTTGGTCGTGATGTCGCGCCCGTCCATGATGACGGACTTCCTGAGGCCCATGGCCTGCTGGATCTGTGCGAGCTTCTCCCTCACCTCGAGCACGGCGGAGCTGGCGGAGGCGAGCTCCGAGATCTCGGGAGTCCTGATGAGGCCTGAGACATCCTCTCCGTCAAGGTATACCCTTCCGCCCGCGTAGTCGACGTCGGTGGAGGCGAGCAGCGCGGCGAGAGCTTCGGGGTCCTTGTAGTCTGTCCCGGTGCGGCTGAGCTTCAGGGCCAGGGCCCTGTACATCGCCCCTGTGTCTATGTAGTCTATGCCGAGCTCCTCAGCGAGCAGCTTTGCTATGGTGGATTTTCCGGCCCCCGCGGGGCCGTCTATGGCTATCCTTACGATATCACTCATTTTTTGTGTCCTTGTTCTTAATCTTCTTGGCCTTCTTGTATCCGTCGGGGCCGAGCAGCTTTTCTATCTCCGCGATGAAGGTCCCGACGTCCTTGAACTGCCTGTAGACGGAGGCGAAGCGCACGTAGGCGACCTCGTCGAGCTCCTTGAGCTCGTCCATGACCATCTCGCCTATCTGCTGGGTGCTGACCTCCTTCTCCATCATGTTGTTTAGGCGGCGCTCGATGTCGCTGGCGACCTCCTCCATCTGGTCCATGGTGACCGGGCGCTGGGCGCAGGCCCTCATGATGCCGGTGAGGATCTTGTTGCGGTCGAAGCTCTCGCGGCTTCCGTCCCTCTTGACGACCATGAAGAGCATCTCCTCGACCTTCTCGTAGGTCGTGAAGCGCTTTCCGCAGGCGATGCACTCCCTCCTGCGCCTTATGGCCTTTCCATCCTCGGCGGGACGCGAGTCCACTACCTTCGTATCCTGAGCTTCACAAAACGGGCACTTCATACGCTGCCTCCTGTCATAGCTGCTTTAAGCACGTGCGTCCGACGCACAAGTCAAAATATATAATAACCCGCATCTTGTGGCATGCGCAAGAGATGCGGGTCAAAATACTACAAAATGTGCTCGCGATGAGGGCCGCGCAGGGACCTTGCGGCTCCGCCGCCCGGCGTACGCCTCTAGCCTCTGATCTCCTCCTCGGGCTGGTCGGCGTGAGAGGCCCTGGCCTCCTCAGCCTTTCTCGCCTCGAGCTCGGCCTTCTCCTTTTCCTTCTCGCGGCTCCTGATGCCGGCTCCGATTTTGAAGGATATCGAGAGGAATATCAGTCCGGCGATGACGGCGCCGGCGCACCAGGCCATCCTGCTGAATATCCCCGCGAGGGCCTTGACGGCGGGATCTGCCATCACTATCGCGATGGCGCTCTTGTTGGACATGTAGGTGAAGAGGAGCACCGCGGCGCCCCCGATGATGAGGATCAGGGCGATCCAGGTCGAAAGCTTTTTCAAGAATCTCATTGGTATTTCCTTTCCGCTCCGGCCGGACGCCGGGGGCTTATGATCATTATACCACTTTCAGCGCGGGGAGAAGCTGTCCGTCTGTTCAGCTTCTTCCGAGCCGCCCGAGCAGGGCGAGCGTGAAGTCCTGGGCGGCGGAGGCGGTCTCCCGCTCGTACTCCTCGCCCGTGAGCTCGCTGTTGCTGATGACGCGGACGCAGAGGAAAGGCACTCCGAAGGAGGCGCAGACCTGCGCCGCGGAGTAGCTCTCCATGTCCTCGCAGTCGGTCCCGTAAACGCTCCTGAACTCGGCTATGCGGGCGAGCTCGCGGTTCCAGATGTCCCCGCTGCCCACGGTGCCGCAGATGACGCGCCCTGAGAGCCTGCCCTCTTCGCGGAGGGCTTCGGCTGTCACGCGCGCCGCGGCGAGCAGCTCATCTGAGCTTCGCAGCTCGTACACGCTCCGGGGCTCCGCGAGCATGAGCTCGGTCTCGAAGGGCTTCCATAGCGAGGTCCTGACGCCGCTGCCTTCGGGATGGGGATCCGACATGTAGGCTCCGATGTTGACGAGCCTTTCGGCCAACACCAGGTCTCCCCTCCTGAGCTCTGGAGAATGGGCTCCGGCAGTGCCCTGGATGATCAGAAGATCGGGCTTCGCTTCCCGCAGCGCGAGCGCCGCGCAGGCAGCCGCGTTGGCGGTGCCTATGCCGCAGCGGACGGCGGTCACGCGGACCCTGCCGATATCCCCCGTGACGAGCTCCCAGGAGCCCTCGCGCAGGGTCTCGGCTCCGCTGAGCGCTCCCATCACGCGGCCGATCTCGCAGTCCATGGCTCCGAGCACGGCGGCGTGCAGCCTGCCGCTGGGCTTTCCGTCCATGCTAGACCTCCGTGGCCTCGAGCAGCTCCACGTCCGGATGCCTCTCGATGAAATAGTTCAGCGTGAACTGATTCGCGAAGAGCAGCATGGGCCTGTCGAAGCGGTCGAAGACCATCATCGTGCGCCCGTCGGTGAGCGACCTGACGCGGTCGACGTCCTCGGGAGTGCCCTCGCACTTCACCCAGCGCGCGACCGACATGTCGAGGCTCTGCAGCCTCACCGGGGCGTTGTACTCGTTCTCGAGCCTGTAGTTGAAGACCTCGATCTGAAGCTGTCCGACGGCTCCGATCACGGTCTCGTTGTATTCGTTGTGATAGACCTGGATGGCTCCCTCCTGCGCGAGCTGGGTCACGCCCTTCTGGAACTGCTTGGCCTTCATGGTGTCCCTGGGGAGCACCAGCGCGAAGATCTCGGGCGGGAAGGTCGGGAGCGGCTCGAACTCGACGGGCTCCTTCCCCTCGTAGAGGGTGTCGCCTATCTGGAAGTTGCCGGTGTCGTAGATGCCGATGACGTCGCCCGCCATGGCGGTCTCGACGTTGGTCCTCTCGCTCGCCATGAGCTGGGTCGACTGGGCCAGCTTGATCGGCTTCTTCGTCCTGAAGAGGTTGACGGTCATGCCGCGCTCGAACTCGCCGGAGCATATCCTGATGAAGGCGAGCCTGTCGCGGTGCGCGGGGTTCATGTTGGCCTGGATCTTGAAGACGAAGCCTGAGAACTCGTCGCTCAAGGGGTCGACCTGGGACCCGTCCGCGGTCTTCCTCGGGCCCGGGCAGGGCGAGAGCTCAAGGAACCTGTCGAGGAACTGCGTGACCCCGAAATCCGCCAGCGCGGAGCCGAAGAACACGGGGGTGAGCTCGCCGGAGGCGACAAGCTCCTCGTCCATGGGGTAGCCGGCCCCCTCGAGCAGCTCGATGCCCTCGCGGAGGGCTCTGAGGTTGTTCTGCGTGATGATATCCTCGAGCTCGTCCCCGAAGACTCCGTCCTCTCCGAGCTTTATCGCTCGCTTCTCCCTGAAGAGATAGACGGTGTTGTCCGCGATGCCGTAGACGCCCTGGAAGTTAAGGCCTGAGCCTATGGGCCAGGTCACGGCGGTCGCGGGCATGCCGAGCACGTCCTCGAGCTGGGAGATGAGCTCCAGCGGATCGAGGGCCTCGCGGTCCAGCTTGTTGATGAAGGTGAAGATGGGGATGCCCCTCATGCGGCAGACCGCGAACAGCTTCTTGGTCTGGGCCTCGATGCCCTTGGCCGCGGCGATCACCATGACCGCGCTGTCGACCGAGGTGAGTATCCTGTAGGTGTCCTCGCCGAAGTCGTTGTGGCCCGGGGTATCCATGATCGATATGACCTTGCCTGCGTAGTCGAACTGCATGACGGAGCTCGTGACCGAGATCCCTCTCTGCTTTTCGATCTCCATCCAGTCGGAGGTGGCGAACTTGGCGTTCTTTCTGGCCTTGACCGTGCCCGCCTGGTGGATGGCGCCTCCGTGCAGGAGGAGCTTCTCCGTGAGCGTGGTCTTTCCGGCGTCAGGGTGTGAGATTATTCCGAATATCCTTCTCTTTTCGAGCTCTGCGGCCCGTTCGTTTCTGTTCATTGGAGTGTCGTTCCTTTTACATCAGCTTGTCGAGAGCGGCGTCTGCGGCGGCGTAGCGCTTGACCGCGGGCTTTTCGATGAGCTCGCCCCTGAAGACCACCTTCGTGACCTTCCTGAGAGCCCTGAGATCCTCGAGCGGATCCCCCTCCGTGACTATCATGTCGGCGCTCTTTCCGGGCTCTATGGTCCCGAAGACGTCGCCCCTGCCGAGTATCTCCGCGTTGACCTGGGTCGCGGTGTGGAGAGCCTCGCGGTTGCTCACGCCGATGAACTTGTGGTACCAGTAGAGCTCTCTCCAGGTGTCGTAGTGCGCGACGCAGGGGCAGCCGGTGTCGGTCCCTATGCCGACCCTGACGCCCGCCTCGCGGCAGGCCTTGATGCACTCCACCATGTTGGCGAAGAGAGCCTTCCCGTTGAGGTACTCTATCTCGCTCATGCCCTCCGGCCTCTCCTCGAGGGCGGAGTACTGAGCCGCGGGGGAGAGCGTCGCGGTGAGGGTCGCTCCGGTCTCCTTGAAGAGCCTGATCGCCTCCTCGCTGGGCTTTCCGCCGTGCTCTATGGTGTCGACGCCGTTCCTGAGGGCTATGACCATGCCCTCGGTGCCCTCCACGTGGGCAGCGACCGTGAGCCCGTAGCCGTGGGCCCTCTCTACCGCCGCCTTGACGTACTCCTCGGGCATCTTGAGGGTGCCCGGCTCTCCCGGGACCTCGGCGTCGAGGACGCCTCCCGTTATCATCAGCTTGATCTGGTCCACGCCGTGGGCGTGAAGATCGTCGACCATGGCGACGGCCTCTTCGACGCTGTGCGCCGCGAGCGCTACGGTCCCGGTCATGTGCCCTCCGGGCACGGAGACCGCGTAGTCGGAGGCGAGTATCCTTGGCCCCGTGAGCCTGCCGGCGTCTATCATGTCCCTGAGCTCGGTGTCCAGATGGAAGACCCCTCCGAGAGCCCTGACGGTCGTGGTGCCGCCCATGAGCTCCTGGCGTATCAGGCCGCGGTCGATGATCCCGAGGCCCTTTACGACGAGCTTGCTGGAGTTAAGCAGCTTTTCGAGCTTCTTGTAGTCCGTGCCGCCCTTCTTGGGCTTGCCGCTGGAGGGGATGTGGATGTGGAGATCCACGAGCCCGGGCATGATGTAGGAGCCGCCGAGATCGACGAGCTCGCAGCCGGAAAGATCGGCCTTCCTGTCCACGATCGCGGAGATCCTGTCCCCGTCGGTGATTATGACCCTGTCCCTCTGAGGCTCCATGTTCTCGGTGCCGTCGAGGATGACTCCGTTGATATATGCTCTCTTCATAACAGTTCTCCAGTCTCTCTGATCCGCATAAGTGGCGCCGGAGCGCTTCGGTATGTGCAACAAATTATTATAACAGTTGGAAGGGCCGGTGTAAAAGAGGAAATCGCCGAAGCCGCGGCGCTGGCGCCTGCAGCTGTCAGCTTCCGTGAGCCTCGCGCTCAGCCGCGCAGCCGCCGCGGGACTCTCACTCTATCCTGAGCTCCTGCCCTATGGAGAAGAGGTACAGCACCGCCTCCTTCACCGGGATGCCCGTGATCTTCTCCAGGGCCTCGCGGTAGAGAGCGAGCTGCGGGATGTACGACTCCTTCAGGTGCTCGAAGGCCTCGTCCAGGTTCCTGTAATCGACGTAGTTGCTCTTGTAGTCGACGAGCACCCAGCTCCCGTCCTCGATGAAGCAGCAGTCTATCGTGCCCTGGACCATGATCCCGCGCCCGTCCCTCTCCGTCCTGAAGGTGAACGGGGCCTCCTTGCGCAGCTCCTTCGCGGCGCAGGCCCTGCGCCCGATGTCCGAGCTGAAGAAGGCGGAGATCCTCGCGGGATCGACCGCGTCCGCCTCCGCGCGGGTCATGAGGCCGCGGCTGACGAGCCCCTCCGTGAAGGCGGCCACATCCTCCGGAGCTTTTCCCTCCACTGTGAAGGGAATGTGCTCCATGACGCTGTGATAGGCCGTGCCCCTGGCCGCGCCGCCGAGCGACGGAGCGCTCCTCATGAAGCGCGGGAGATCGAAATCCTTCTCCGGGCGCTCGAAGGCCTCGTCGCCTCTGGCGAGCTCCGCGAGCTGGGAGACCGAGTACTTGCTCCTCTCCTGCCTGATCTCCGGAGCCGCGAAGCCTATGCGCGTCTTCAGCTCAGCCGCAGGGATGGAGAGTTTGCCCTCGTCTATATCAAAGCCGCCCGCGAGCTGCTCCTTCAGCTTCTCCCTCTCCGCGCCCGCTGCAGCGCCGCTCTCCGCGAGCTCGGACAGGCTCATGAGCCTGATCTTCAAGCCCCGCGCGGCGGGATAGAAGAGGTCGAGATAGCTCGACGCGCTCCTCGCGTCGTCCGGGATCCTCGACTCCGCCCGCCTGTAGAAGCTGTCCAGCCCCTTGACGGTCGAGCCGAAGACCAGGATGTCCTTCGCCCTCGTCATCGCGACGTACATCAGCCTAATCTTCTCGGCGCGCTCCTCGGCGGCGTGCTTCTCTGCTATGAGCTTCAGAGCCGAGGTGTCCGCCTTGATGCTGCCTGTGCTGTCGTAGATCGGGAGGCCTATGCCCATGTCCTTGTGCAGCTGCAGTGTGCCGTCGCTGCCGCGCCCCGGCCTCGCGTCGAGCCCGGAGACCAGCACGAAGGGGAATTCCAGGCCCTTGCTGCCGTGGACGGTCATGATCCTTACCGCGTCGTCGTCCTCGCTGAATATCCTCACCTCGCCGAGGCGGACCTTGTCCTTTATGGCCTCGACGTAGCTGATGAAGCCGTAGATGCCGCCGAAGCTCTCCTCCTCGTACTTTGCGGCCTTCTCCGCGAGCGCCTCGACGTTTGCCGAGCGCTGGCGCCCTCCGGGCAGGGCTGCGATGTAATCGCCTATCCCGGTCGTGTTGATGAGCTTCCTGAGGAAGTCCCTGAGCGGCATGAAGGCGGCTTCCGTTCTCCAGCCCGCGAGTTTTGAGAGGAAGTCCGCGCAGCGGGCCCTCAGTCCTCCGTCAGGTCCCCCCTCGGCGTAGAGCCTGAGGGCGTCGCTGTAGGGGGGCTTCTCCCCGGGGCGCGCAGAGGAGCAGTGAGCCCTTATCTCGGCAAGATCGGCCTCGCTGAAGCCGAAGACCGGGAAGTGCATGACGCTGATGAGCGGAAGGTCGCGCCTTCCGTTGTCTATTATCCTTAGGAGGTCCATGCATATGCTGACCTCGAGCGTATCGAAATAGCCTCCGTCCCTGGCGAGGAACGAGGGTATGCCCGCCCTCTCGAGCGTCCTGTAATACTGCTCGCCCAGGTTCTTTATCTCGGGGAGCAGTATGGCCATGTCTCGGTAGCGCAGCGGGCGCTCGATGCCCTGCTTCGCGTCGTAGACTGGTTTGCCGTGGTATTCCGCGATGATCCTCGCCGCCTGCAGGGCGCAGGCCTTGTCCTTCTTGAGCTCCTCGATGATCTCGTCGGCCTCGGTGAAGGGCTCCGGCTGCCCGCTCGCCCCGGCAGATGATCCGGGCTGCTGCTCCTCCGGAGAGGACGCGATCCTCTCCTCCGGGAGCTCGTTCATGTCGGTAAGGTAAAGGACCGGCTCATAGCTCAGGGGGCCGGTGTAGGGCGCTCCCTCTCTCAGCGCGGCGCGTTCGTCGTAGTCCATGCCCGAGCTCGAGCGCGTCATGAGCTTCGAGAACACCGAGTTGACGAAGTCCACGACCTCGCGCTTGCTTCGGTAGTTCGCGTTGAGATCTATGAGCTCCTCGCTGTCCGATCCTCCCTTCCTGAAGGCCTCGTACTTCTCCATGAATATCTCGGGCTCCGCCAGGCGGAACTTGTATATGCTCTGCTTGACGTCGCCGACCATGAAGACATTGTCCGGGCGGGAGATGCGGGATATCAGCGCCTCCTGCACGCGGTCGCTGTCCTGGTACTCGTCGACGAATATGCAGCTGAAGCGCTTTCTGTACTCCTCGCATACCTCGTCGTTCTCGAGTATGCGAAGCGCGAAGTGCCTCGCGTCCGAGAAGCTGAGCACCCCCGCCTTCTCCTTTTTGGCGGAGAGCAGCGACTCGTACTCGCGGGTGAGCGAGATGAGCTCCCTGATGAAGGGCGCGGCTGCCTCGCGCTCGGCCTCTATGCGCGCGGGATCGAGCAGCGCCGCGATCTTCGAGGCGTCCGAGCTCGTTCCGCTGTAGAGCTTCTTTTTCGCTTCCTCGTTGAGGAGCTTTACCCTGTCGCTGACAAGCTCCGCGGCCTCCTTCTCGGCCTTGAGCGCCCTCTTCACGGAAACCCTGAAGGCGCCAAACGCCGCGAGGGCTTCGTCGTCCCTGCCCTCGCCGAAGAGCGCGAGTATGTCCTCGAGCGCCTGCGCGTCGGAACTGAAGAGCGCCGCGTAAGCCTCGGGCGCCTTGAGCGCGGGATCGCCGTCGGCGGCGTGGAGCGCGATCTCGGCTCCGCGCCTGAGCAGCTGGGCCGCGCTTCCGACGTACTCCTTCACCGCCGCGATCCCGGCGGGGCGCAGCAGCTCCGGGCCGCAGCCCATCGCGGCCTCGTCAAGCCATCTGTCCGGGTAGGGAAGGCTCTCGAGGAAGCCGCTCAGCCTGAGTATCATCTGCCTCGCCCTCTCGTCGCTCCTCGAGTCTGTGTATCTGTCCATGAACGCGAGGAAGGACGGCTCGGCGGAGGCGTAGCGCCGGGAAAAGAGCTCCTCCATCGCCTCCTCGCTCATGATCCCCAGCCTCGCGTCGTCCGCGATCTTTAGTCCGGGGGCCGAGCCAATGACGTGGAAATAGCTCCTGACTATCTTGAGCACGAAGGCGTCGAAGGTCGATATATCCGCGCTTCCCATGCGCGAGAGCTGGCTCCTCAGGAACGAGGCCTCCGCGGGATCGGAGCTCGCCCTGAGGGCGGCGCTGAGGCTCTTCGCGAGCCTGGACTTCATCTCCCCCGCCGCGGCCTTGGTGAAGGTCACGACGAGCATGTTCTCGATGCCTGTCCGGTCCTCGGTGATCAGCCTCGTGATCCTCTCTATGAGCACCGCGGTCTTGCCGGAGCCGGCGGCGGCCGAGACCAGCATGGTCCTGCCTCTGCTCTCTATAGCTCTTTTCTGCTCTTCGTTCCAGGCCATACGATGCCTCCCTTGCGTAAGTATTATACACTGAGAGGTGGTTTTTGTGGTATCATTGTATGTCCGGCGCAAGGTTCCCCTCGCGCGGTCAGCCACAAGATTATAAGCGGGTCCTGCGGCTCGTCATTCGCCCGCACGGTCCGGCCCTGTCCGCTTTTCGGGCAGAGCCGACCCGCGGGAAGATGTAATACGGCGGCGCTGCGCCGCGGAAGCGTATCGAAAAGGAGGAAGGCTCCCGGAGGGAGCCGTGAGAATACGATGAAAAAGACTACCATGCTCCTCATAATGGACGGATTCGGCATCGCGCCGGCCGGCCCGGCAAACGCCATCTCCAGGGCGAAGACGCCCTGTCTGGACGCCCTGTTCGCGTCCTGCCCGCACACGGAGATACAGGCGAGCGGACGCTACGTCGGGCTTCCCGACGGGCAGATGGGCAACTCCGAGGTCGGCCACACCAACATGGGCGCCGGCCGCGTCGTCTGGCAGGAGCTGAGCCATATCAGCAACGAGATCGAGGAGGGCGGCTTCTTCGAGAACGAGGCCCTGCTCTCCGCTGCCGCCCACGTCAGGGAGACCGGCGGCAGCCTCCACATCTACGGGCTCATGTCCGACGGAGGCGTTCACTCTCACATCGAGCACATCGAGGCGCTCGCGAAGCTCGCCGCGGACGGAGGAGTACCCTTCTTCGTGCACTGCTTCATGGACGGAAGGGACACCTCGCCGACCTCGGGCGAGGGCTACGTCTCGAGGCTCGAGCATCGCCTCAGCGAGCTGGGATCGGGCCGCGTGGGCGTCGTCACCGGAAGATACTACGCCATGGACCGCGACAAGCGCTGGGACAGGGTCGAGCTGGCCTACAGGGCGCTGACAGAGCCCTCCGGAAAGCGCTTCGCCTCCGGAACCGAGGCGGTTAAGGACGCTTACGCCGCCGGCGAGACCGACGAGTTCATCAAGCCCCGCGTCTGCGAGGGATTCGGCGGCATCAAGAGCGGGGACTCCGTGATCTTCGCGAACTTCAGGCCCGACCGCGCGAGGGAGATCACCCGCGCCTTCGTCGACCCGGAGTTTGACGGCTTCGCCCGCAGGCAACTCGCGGATCTATGCTACGTATGCATGACCCAGTACGACGCGACCATACCCGGCGTGCTCGTCGCCTATCCACCGCAGGAGCTCAAGAACACCTTCGGCGAGTACGTCAGCTCGCTCGGCATGACCCAGCTCAGGATAGCCGAGACCGAGAAGTACGCGCACGTCACCTTCTTCTTCAACGGCGGAGTCGAGGCTCCCTACGAGGGAGAGGACCGCATCCTCGTGCCCTCCCCCAAGGTCGCGACCTACGATCTGCAGCCCGAGATGAGCGCCGTCGAGGTCACCGACCGCGTGATCCCCGCCATCGGGAGCGGCAAATACGACGTAATAATCATGAACCTCGCCAACTGCGACATGGTCGGCCACACCGGAGTCTTCGACGCCGCGGTCAAGGCGGTCGAGACCGTGGACAGCTGCGTCGGAAGGATAGCCGAGGCCATGAGGAAGAACGGCGGAGACCTCATCGTGACCGCTGACCACGGAAACGTGGACGTCATGTTCGAGGAGGACGGAAGCCCGATGACGGCTCACACCACCAACCCCGTCCCCGTGATACTCGTCAGCGAAAAGGACGTGAAGCTGAAGGACAGCGGCGCGCTCTGCGATCTCACCCCGACCATGCTGGAGCTCATGGGAGTAGAGAAGCCAGCCGAGATGAGCGGAAAGAGCCTGCTCGCGTAGGCGGCGCGGCGAAAGCCTGAGGCTGAACTCATGAACTACAGAGTCATAGACAGAGATACTTACTACAGGAAGGGAGTCTTCCGCCACTTTTCGGAGGACTGCAAATGCTCGATCTCGATGACAGCGAGGGTCGACGTGACAGAGCTCGTCCGCCGCTCTAAGGAGGCTGGGACGAAGTTCTACATAGACTTCCTGTACATACTCTCAAAGGTCCTCAACTCGCGCGAGGACTACAGGATGGGCTACCTCTGGGAGACTGACGAGTTGATCTGCTATGACGTGATCAATCCGACGCAGTACGTCTTTCACGAGGATACCGAGACCTGCAGCCCGGTCTACACGACTACGACGAGGACTACAACAGCTTCTACGCCGGCGCCCTCAGGGACATCGAGGAGGCGAAAAAGACCCGTGAATACGGGCTGGACATGGAGAAGCATCCGAACTGGTTCGACGCGTCGTTCATACCCTGGCTGTCCTACGACTCGCTGAACATCGAGCTTCCGGACGGCTACCTGTTCTTCGCGCCCATAATCAACTGGGGAAAGTACAGAGAGGAGAACGGCCGGCTGATGATGCCCGTAAGCGTCCGCCTGAACCACGCGGTCGCCGACGGCTACCTGGCCGCGAACGTGTTCCG
>JAEEGI010010991.1_pt1 | contig 19602 bp, 16 predicted proteins | sample 8958751 | NCBI WGS metagenome assembly JAEEGI01 (sample SAMN16246545, study PRJNA631951) | gut metagenome | biome: gut microbiome; feature: rumen; material: KS-attached | host: Bos | place: Iran: Karaj | collected 2018-10 | reverse complement strand
CAACGCGGAATACATTTTCGTTGACTGTTCAAACGACAGTAGGGATTTCCTTTCAAGAAAAGCCTTATCGGTGGCGGATATCGTCATCCGCACATTGACGCCTGATCTGAAAGGCATGGCATGGCTTTCATCACATAAAAGCACCGGCGGCAGAACAGAAAAAGAAAATTTCTTTAATATCGTCTGCGTAACAGATAACGATTTATACAATCCGACAGAAGAAATCTGTACGAAATTAAACTCTATTCTTGCGGTTATGCCGTACTCCAAAAGCCTGAAGCAGCAAATGCTTGACGGCAGAATGTATGAAAGGCTCAATGACAAAGCGTACAACAAAAGAATCAAAACAATTTTATCAGCAATAAAGTGAGGTACTGCAATGAAAACATATTTAATTACGGTAGAAACCAAAAAGACGGAAACAATCGCCGTCAGAGCCGAAGATGAAAGAGCTGCCGGTGTTACGGCGATGACCTATGCAGCAAGCGAACTTGATCCGAGAGATTCGGAAGTCAGAAAAAGGCTTCGTGTGCTGTCCCATGAAAATCAACTGTTAAAAACAGCTTTTAGCGGACAGTTTGACGGGAGCTTAACCGATGCAGAGCGCAAATTCAGTAAAAAGACAACATACCGCCTCGTTTTATTCAGTGAGAGTAAAACAGAACATAAAAACGGTTTTATGCAATAAAAGCGAGGGAGAACTCACATGGAACGAACGATAGATTTTGTGCCGCTGTTATCCGCTGTTCAGGAGTTTATATCCTCTCGGTACGCAGCGGCACTGACGCAGGCAGATAAACAATCCCAGCTTAAATCATACATAGAAAAGTTTTTGAGAGACTACGAATACAGCGTGGAAGGATATACAATACAGCAGCTCACGAATAAGCTGTATTCGGAAATGGCGGAATACTCGGTTCTGACACCGTTCCTCGGCAAAGATAACGTTGAAGAAATCAATGTAAATGCGTGGAATGATATTGCGGTCACCTTTACAAACGGCAAGATTAAGAAGCTCAGAGAACATTTCTTATCGCCGCAGCACGCGACGGATATTGTAAAACGGCTTTTGCACCATTCAGGCATGATTATTGACAATGCTTCGCCGATGTCACAGGGTCACTTGCCCAACAACACAAGAATCACGGCGTTGAAAGCGCCGATTGTTGATGATGAAATCGGCGTCAGTGTTTCCATTCGACTGCTGCACCCGTCAAGAGTCAACAGAGAACAGATCATCCGTTCCGGCAATGCGACAGAGAAAATGATAGATTTCCTTTGTATGTGTATGCGGTACGGCGTTTCTACGGTTGTGGCAGGCGCAACGTCGTCGGGCAAAACTACCTTGTTAAACGCCTTGCTTACGACAATACCTGATAATAAGCGCGTATTTACGATTGAGTCCGGCTCAAGAGAACTGTCGCTGATCAGAAAAGGGCAAAACGGTGAGGTCGTAAACAATGTTGTTCATACGCTATCACGCCCTTCCGACAATGAAGCTCATGATATAACGCAGGAAGATCTTGTTGTAGCTTCTCTGCGCTTTAATCCTGATATTGTCTGCGTCGGCGAAATGCGAGACGTCGAATGTTACTCCGCTGTGGAGGCAAGCCTGACGGGACACACGGTTGTTTCAACTGTTCATGCGTTTGCCGCAGACAGCGCGCATATGCGCATTGCCTTGCTTTGTCAGAAGCGGTTTCCGATTGAGTTCAAAACTTCCTTAATGCAGGCAGGACAAGCGTTCCCGATTGTCGTATATACCCATAAGCTCGAAAACAATGCGCGTAAAATTATGGATATATCCGAGTGTGAAATACTCTCTAACGGTGAACGCAGATACCATTCGCTGTTTCGTTACCACATCACAAAGAATGAAATCATAAACGGTAAATTTGTGACGGATGGATATTTTGAACAGCCGGAGCTTATGTCAGAAAATCTTCAAAGAAAGCTGCTCCAATTCGGCGTTTCACATCAGGAATTAACGAAGTTTTTGAAGGAAGGAGCTGAATATGATGATTTTTAGATTATCAGCTTCACTGCTTATGGTGATGGCTGTTATATGCTTTTTGAATCTGACGCCGCAAAACATAGCGGATGATATTGTTCAAATGACGAATAAGCGTGAAAGCATACGCGATAAAGCAAAGGCATTAAGAACGGGAAAGAAGAAAAAGAGCATCGGTGCGCGGCTGATTTATACACAGGACGCATTGAAAGCAATGGGAAAGGCAAACAAATTCGCACTTGTCGTTTGTTCTTCCCTTGCTTTGTTTGTTGCCGGCGCGGCGTTTGCAATATTGATTGACAATGTTTTCCTTGTTCCGACATTCGCGGCATTCTTTGCAGTAATTCCGTTTGTTTATGTGCGCAACAGCATAACGCATTATGAAAAGCACATTACAGATGAACTGGAAACAACACTGTCTATCATCACAACATCATATCTAAGAAACGGAGACATCATTTCTTCAGTCAGAGAGAATCTTGATTACATACGGTCACCGCTCAAAGAGCATTTTGCAGCATTTCTCGGCGATACGGGATTCATATCCAATATCAAGGACAGTATCAGAAACCTGAAAGTGAAAGTGGATGATGATATCTTCCGCGAATGGTGTGATGCGCTGATACAGTGCCAAGACGACAATACGCTTAAAGATACGCTTCAGCCGATTATCACTAAACTGACAGACGTCAGGATCGTTAACTCGGAACTGACAGCCATGATGTCGTCCGTGAGAATCGAATATTATACGATGGTCGGCATGGTTGTCGGCAACATACCGCTTTTGTATGTTCTGAATAAAGATTGGTTCCATACTCTGATGTACGAAACAGCGGGAAAAATCACGCTGGGTGTTTGCGGATTGGTCATATTTGTGACGTATCTGTTTATGCTCAAGTTTACAAAACCCGTTGCGTACAAAGGATAAGGAGGCGGCTTTATGTTACAGATAATCATCGGTTCCTTATGCGGGGTCGCCTGCTACTTCATCATGGCGGATGTTCTGCATATTCCGTATATACGAACTTCAAAGGCAGTCAACAACCTTGCGAAGCTGCAAAGAGAAAGAACGAGCAGTCTTGATATATGGCTTGGAAATCTGGCTGCTTTTATTGCAAAATATATACCGATGAATGAGTTTAAAAAGCAGGAGCTTGCATCTGACCTGAGAACGGCGCAAATGGATATGACACCGGAAATGTTTACGGCAAATGCCATCGTCAAAGCGCTTCTGGTGGGTGTTTTTGCCATACCGGTCTTTTTCTTTTTACCGGTCATGTCGCCGGTCATTCTTGTTTTAGCCTTTATTCTTTACAAAATGAACGTCAGAAGCGTCAGCTTGCGTATCCGCGCAAAAAGGGCAAAAATCGAAAATGACCTGCCGCGCCTCGTATCAACGATTGAAAAGAAACTGAGCTACAACAGAAGCATTCTTGATATTCTGAAAGACTTTACCAAAAGCGCCGGTCCTGAATTAAAATATGAGCTTGAGATAACGATTGCGGATATTCATTCCGGCAACGAGGAATCGGCAATTACAAGATTGGAAGCAAGAGTAGGCTCACCGATGATGAGCGACGTATGCAGAGGATTTGTAACTTTAATTCACGGCGACAGCGCTGCCTCCTATTGGTCCGGTCTTGCGATGAAGTTTTCTGATATTCAAAGACAAAGGCTGAAAATCGAAGCGGAAAAGATTCCCAAAAAGGTTAAACGCCTTTCCATGTGTCTGCTCGGCTGTTTTATGCTGATTTACGTTGTGGTTATTGTTTCACAGATTATGATCTCCGTCGGTGTCATGTTCGGATAATTGGAGGTGTTTGGAATGAAAAAGATACTTTCCTGCCGAAAAGGAGAAGGATATATTGATATATGTATCGGCATCATTGCATTGCTTTCGGTGCTGGTGCTAACATTAAATATTTACTCTTTTCTTGTATTGAAACAGGATTTGGACGAAATATCCGAGCAGCTCATAGAAGTGGCGACATATACCGGCTGTTTTGGTGATGAATTTAATGAAAGAACCGATGAACTGAAAAATGATTTGTTTGAGTTTGAAGTAACACCATCGGCAGACAGCTACTATAATGTGCCGCTCAAACGTGTTCAGCTCGGCAAAACAATGAAAGTGACCGTTACCGTTCATACACACTTGGTCGGTATCGGCATTGTCAATATACCAATCACGGCAACAAGTACCCGAAGCGGCATATCAGAGCATTATTGGAAAGGATAGCGGATTATGAAACGATTGAATACCAAAGGTGAAACCTATGTTCTGATCTGCGTCTTTATTCTGATCATTGCAATGACCTTTTCGGTCATATTCACTTATGCGTCCGTTATTTCCGTTGTCAAGGTGCAGAAGACTAATACCGAAATTGTATTTGACAGTTTTGTTGCGAACAATTCCATTATCATATACAACAATATTAAGAGAGGTAAAAACGCTACTTCCGGTGTTGATACCTCGCAGTTCAGCAATGCATTAAAAGATTTTTGCACATTGGACGAAAGAAACGGAAAGTATTACAGTATAGATACGAACGGAACGGAAAAGTACAGCATGACCCTGCCGCAAATGGATTACATTGAAGATGAAAAACTGGAACTGTATGTCACCTTCACGATGTATGTTCCGATCCGGTTTGCCGGGCAGACAGTCACTACGGCTTCCGTTCCGGTCACAATCACATCAGAACTTACAAGCAAAAATTAAGGAGGATTTTCAATGAAAAACAAATGTAAACAAATGCTTTGCCTGCTGATGGTGTTCACGGTCTGTATTTTGTCGTTTACATCATGCGCTAAACGAAAAAACAAGGAACCAGACAGCACAACAACATCATCACAGACTGAAACCACAACGCAAGAAAGCGTCAGCATTGATGCGCCGATAACAGAAGTGTTTGAAGAAATCCCCACAGAGCCCGAAGAACCACAGCCGCAGAAACCGCAATCAACAACAAATGAAAAAAGCACAACTACTGCAAAAAGACGGACAACCACAACAAAAGCAGCGGCTTCGGTCAAAACAACCGCATCGACAAAAAAGACGTCAACAACATCGTATCAGGGAAAGACAACGAGAGCTTCTACAAAAAGCACACAGACAACAACGAAAAAGACAGCAGCTGCAAAATATTCCTGCGGCGTCAAGAACCATAACTGTACAACGCCGGAAGAACACGCTTTTTTAACATCACTTGAAGAAAAAGGTTGTCCGATCTGCGGTTCGCATTCATGCAGGAGCTTTTATGCGCTGGACGAATGGGGAAACACTTGCTATGACATCACAAAATGTCCGCAGTATAAGGAGGAAGAAGATCCGACGATTCGCTGTGAACATTGCGGCAGAGTCAGCGGCACGGGCGATAACGGAACCTGCGTCAGATTCACGGTGGATACCGTTTGCCCGATCTGCGGCAAAACGGTCAAGGCAAAGACCTGTCATACACATTAAAATCAATACAATCATTTTCAAGGGCTCGGTATCGGGTCCTTAATTTTTTAGAGAGGAAATATGTTTATGAAAACAAAAAAGATATTGGCTGTGTTTCTGATTACAATGACTCTCTTTTCAGTCCTTGCTGTTTCGGCGCTTTCTCTGTCGTGGGACGGTTCCTCTGCCGGCGGCAGCACGAATGCCGTAAACGGAAGCAACAAAGGATATGTTATCCGTTCAACAAACGACGACGCCTGTGTTGTCGGATACCGTTTCAGTGTTGTAAACAACTCCGGTGATATGAAAGTGAACAAAGTCATTGACGTTTTCAGAAATACAACAAACGGCAGCAACGCATATTCGACATCAGCGAAATTTTCAACGAAATACAACAAAAAACAGTTGATTGCCAATATGAATGCAAGGCTTGAAACAACAAATAACACCACAAACTGCTACAAAGAAAGCTCTATGGGCTTTGTAACGGCATTGCCGAATCCAAGCGGTGTGAAAACATGGCAGGCGTATGAAACGAATATCAATAAGGTGCTTTCAAAAATCGGAGTCGGTTCGGTTTCCAATATGTATTACGGCGATAAAGTTATCATTGAACCTTTGTTTGATGTTTGTCTTGCCGGTGAATATCAGGCATTAACAGTAACGGAAATCGCATACTGCGGCAGAAGCGTTTTAGGAGGTTCTTCCACAGGCGGAACCAGCAACGGCACATCGTCAACTTGGGGCTTTATTGCCAACTATACCAACCGTATCTGGCCAAACAAGCTCTTTACCCCTGACGGTCAGGGCTTGTGGACAGCCGCTTCCACGATAGGCAGCTCGTCAAAAGCGAGCTTTAATACTTTGTTAAATTACGGCTACGGTGCCGGTATCGCGTACAGCGAAACGCAGAATTTATCATACACGATTAAATTCAACGGCAACGGCGCAACAAGCGGTTCTACGGCTTCAATGTCTATGAGCTATGGTACGGCAAAAAACCTGACAGCCAACGGATTCAAAAAGACCGGAAACGTTTTTACCGGTTGGAATACCAAAGCTGACGGCAGCGGTACGAAATATACCGATAAGCAGTCAGTTAAAAATCTGACGACAACAAACGGCGCAACAGTCAATCTTTATGCACAGTGGAAGGCGTATGTCCTGACGATTTGCTATGACTGTTACGGCTCAAGCCCGACATTTACGGAATCCAAAGGCTTTTCCTTCGGCAATTACAATCGAATTCTGACAACCGGAAGCTCAAGAAAAACAATAGCCGGTACAGATAACGTTTATTACAACGCATATAACTATAACAACGAGATCGGCGGATACGGACTTCATGATTTCAGCACGTTCGGATTGACTGCACCGACAGGATACAAATTCAAATGCTGGGATAACGCAGGTAAAAGCTATGATGAAACAACCACAACTTACAGACCGACTGACTTTACAAGCGATATTGTTAACGGTGATACCTATGTATGGATGACAGCGAAGTTTTCGCCGATTGAGTATTCCGTAAAATTCAACGGCAACGGCGCAACAAGCGGTTCGATGTCCAATCAGTCGTTTACTTACGATACATCAAAAGCGCTGACGGCAAACGCTTTCAAACGAGAATTTACCGTAACATATAACTACAATTACAGCGGAAAAGCGAATACAACCGCAAAGGCGTCGGCGACGTTTAACGGCTGGGCTAAAACATCTTCAGGCAGTGTTACATACACCAACAAACAAACAGTAAAGAACCTGTCGTCGGTTGACGGAGATGTAGTAAACATCTATGCAAAATGGACAGACGCAAGCGTAACGCTGCCCACCCCGACAAGAACGGGATATTCTTTCAGCGGCTGGTACACAGCATCAAGCGGCGGAACAAAGATCGGCAGCGGCGGCGCATCATACAAGCCGACGGGAAATATAACGGTGTATGCACACTGGTCTGCAAGCAGTTATACCGTAACGTATAACGCGAACGGAGGCTCCGGCGCACCGTCTGCACAAACGAAAACACACGGCGTTGATTTAACTTTATCGTCAACCAAACCGACAAGAACGGGTTATGATTTCAAAAATTGGAATACCGCGTCAAATGGTTCGGGAACGAACTATGCATCTGGCGGTATATACACCGCAAATGCAAGTGTTACACTGTATGCGCAATGGACGCCGCATACCTATACGGTTACATACAAACCAAACGGCGGTTCCGGTGAACCTGCGGCACAGACAAAAACCTACGGTGTGGATTTAACACTTTCATCAACAAAGCCAACGAGAACAGGCTATGATTTCAAGAATTGGAATACCGCTTCCAACGGTTCTGGAACGACCTATGCTTCCGGTGCAAAATACACACAGAATTACAGCCTGACCTTGTATGCACAATGGACACCGCACACCTATACGGTTACATACAAGGCAAACGGAGGCTCCGGTGAACCTGCACCACAGACCAAAACCTACGGTGTGGATTTAACTCTTTCGTCCACGAAACCGACAAGAACAGGTTATACCTTCAAGAACTGGAACACCAATTCAGGCGGCAGTGGTACGACTTACGCATCAGGCGGTAAATATACCGTAAATGCAAGTGTAACATTGTATGCACAGTGGACGCCTATTACCTACACGATTGTTTTCAACGGAAACGGTTACACTTCGGGTTCAACCGCGTCTATGACAATGACCTATGATACTGCGAAAAACCTGACGGCAAACGGTTTTGTAAAGACAAGTTATGTTTTTAACGGCTGGAATACAAAATCAAATGGCAGCGGTACAAGCTATGCAAACAAACAGTCAGTTAAGAATCTCACTACTGTCAACGGTGCAACCATTACGCTTTATGCACAATGGACGGCAAATCCGTACACAGTCATCTTTAACGGCAACAGATCAACATCGGGTACGACCGCTTCGCAGGTTATTGCACCGGACGCCAGCACAGCTTTGAATGCCAACGGATATATCCGCACAGGGTATTCCTTTGTCAAATGGAACACCAAAACAGACGGCAGCGGCACAAGCTATCAGGATAAAGCAACCGTGAAAAACCTTGCGCCCGGCGGCAGCAGTATCACACTGTATGCACAGTGGAATCCGATTACCTATACGATTGTTTTCAACGGAAACGGACATTCCTCCGGTTCCACCGCGTCAATGTCAATGACTTACGACACGGCAAAAAATCTGACAACTAACGGATTTTTGAAAAACTGTTACACATTTAACGGTTGGAATACAAAAGCCGATGGCAGCGGGACGAAATATACGGATCAGCAGTCGGTGAAAAATCTGACGACTGTCAACGGTGCAGCAGTGACATTGTATGCACAGTGGAAACCCATAACCTATTCCGTAAAATTCAACGGCAACGGTTCAACGTCAGGTTCCATGTCGAATCAGAGCTTTGTTTATGATACTGCGCAGGATTTGAAAGCTAACGCCTTTAAGCGTGAATTTACCGTAACATACAATTACAACGGAAGCGGCGAATCTTCAACACAGGCAAAAGCAGCAGCCGCATTCAACGGCTGGGCAAAAACGGCTGACGGCAGTGCAAACTATTCCGATAAGCAAAACGTAAAGAACTTAACAACCGTCAGCGGTGAAGTTGTAAATCTGTATGCCAAATTGACAGACGCAACCGTAACGCTTCCGCAGGCTGTCAGAACAGGATATGTTTTTAACGGCTGGTACACCACAATCAGCGGCGGCACGAAAATCGGTGACGCCGGCAGCAGGTACACGCCGGAAAAGAATATCACCCTGTATGCGCATTGGTCGCCCATCAGTTATACCGTTCACTTTAACGGCAACGGTCATACAAGCGGGTCAATGTCGGACCAGAGTTTTACCTATGATATATCAAAAAATCTGACTGCGAACGCTTTCAAACGTGAGTTTACTGTTGTTTATGACTATAACGGGAACGGACAGCCCAATACGTCAGATAAGGTTTCTTCCGATTTCAATGGCTGGGCATTAACTGCCACCGGCGAAAAAGTCTATGCGAACAAAGAGAGCGTAAAAAACTTAAGCGCTGTCAACGGTGCTGTTGTTAATCTCTTTGCCAAATGGACGGACAAGAGTGTAATGCTTCCCTCCCCCGAAAGAACGGGATATATCTTTGACGGCTGGTACACACAGAGAAACGCCGGCTCAAAGATAGGCAATGGTAATGATGCATATACGCCAAGCGCTGACGTAACGCTCTATGCCAAATGGACACCAATCACTTACACGATTGTTTTCAACGGCAACGGACATACTTCCGGTTCCACAGCTTCTATGACCGTAACGTATGATGAAGAAAAGAACCTGAACGAAAACAGATTTGTTCGTACAGGTTATGAGTTCGTTCAGTGGAATCTGAAAGCAGACGGCACCGACAGAAACTTTGCCGATAAACAGGCTATCAAAAACCTGACGACCGAAAACAACGCAGTTGTTACGATGTATGCACAGTGGAAGAAAATCCACAGGCTTTCTTTGGAACCGATTACGCCAAATGCTGCATACCGTGAAGGAACAGAAGTTATTACAAGCTATACGTTAATCAATGAATCTTCAACGCCTTGTGTGCCTGATGACAATGTATCGGTTGTGTTTAAGGTGTATGCAAATAACGAGCTGATAGCAACCAAAACAGCTTCAAAGGTAGTTGTTCCCGGCAGCGATACAAACCTGTTGTACTTCAAATGGACGGTTCCGGCTGACCACGGAACCGGCGGCGTGACGATTACGGCAGAAATTGTTGAACAGGACGACAGTTACGGTCTTGTTTCAAAGACGTATCAGACCTGTAAATATGTGATTGCGTCAACACCTGATACACAGTACGAAGCATCTGCACCTGACGGATTTGTCAGACCTGATGTTCCGGCAGAATCAAGTGACACGTCTTCTTGGAGCGTATGGGTATATGAAAACGGTGTGTTTAGAAAAGTAAATTACGCCGTTGCGATTTCAGACGATAAAGCGGTTGTTACACCGGATATAAGCGCAAATGCAGCTTTCTCAAACGGTCTTTGGACAATGAAATCGGGCTATGGTTTCGGAATTGAAGTCAACAACGCCGTAAAAGCTGTTTCAGGTTATACAATGCCCGATACGAACGCATATACCTTGCCGCAGTATTCTATTGCAAAATTCCCCGAATTTGCATTTACCACAGAGCCAAACAAGTACAGAACGCTTGAAATCGTCTCCGGCAAATGGTTGTTCCGTGAAAACGAAGAATACGGAAGAATCCACTTTACACCGCTTTGGTATCCTGACGGGGAATATACCGTTACGGTACTTCAGCAGGATTGCTGGACACCTGCAGGTATGATTTCAAGGCAGGTAAATTCCGATAAGATTACAATCTCAGGTTCGGCGTATGATGATTGGTATTTGAGTTAAAAACCAAATAATAAAATATTGTTGCATTTATCAATTTTTTGAGTTATACTAATATCAGAAAGGAGGAATCACAATGCAGAACAGAGACAAGCTGAATATGATATTGACCTACGTTTCAGATAAAGCTAAAAGTGTATTTGAAGATAAACTGAATTCTGTAATTCTCTATGGCTCTTATGCCAGAGGCGATTTTGATTATGAATCGGATATCGACATTATGATCATTGCGGATATACTGCCAGAAGAAATCAATCAATACACATCACAGTTAAGAGATCAGATTTATCAGTTTGAATTAGAAGCCGATTGTGTGATTTCTCTTTGTGTGGTATCAAAATCTGTTTTTGAAAGATTCAAGAACATTGTGCCGTTTTATCAGAATGTTTTGAAAGAGGGTGAACCTCTTGCAGTTTAGTGATAAAGCAGCCTTGTCAAAAATCAGATTTGATAAAGCAAAGGATTGTTTGAAAGCAGCAAGAATGATGCTGGACACGCAAGATTATTTGTTTGCATCCAATCGCTCATATTATGCGGTGTTTCATGCAATGAGAGCAGTTTTGGTTTATGATGATTTTGACAGTAAAAAGCATTCGGGCATTATAGCAGAGTTTAGAAAACGGTACATCAAAACAGGTGTTTTTGAAGAAAAAATATCGAAAATCATAGGCAATCAATTTGATATGCGGGCGCACAGCGATTACGATGATTTCTATGTTGTATCAAAAAAAGACATAGAAAAGCAGTATACGGAAGCAGCGTATTTTGTTGAAAAGGTTGAAGAGTATTTAAACGAAATAAACGAATAACAAATAATCAAATATGTTAGTGAAGCCACTGTAGGAACGAATCCGACAGTGGCTTTTACTATTTGAAAGGATACACATATGATATGTCAATACAGTAATGAAATAGCGCTTCAATGCGGAATCAATGCGGCGCTGATCGCAGGATATATCTGGCAGGAGCAGAAAACCGACGGAACGCTGAAAAATAAGAAACGATGGGTTCGCGCAGGAAGAAAGAAACTGATGGCTGTTTTTCCGTTTATGCATGAAGGTACTGTCGGCAGCGCACTGAACAAACTTGTGAAAGCCGGAATTATTTTCAGACGGGAAATCAATAACTGCTCCTTTGACAGAACCTTGAGCGCAGCGTTTACAACCTATGGAATATCTTTAATGGAAAGTGGTGAACAAAATGAGTGAAAAAAGAAAAGTCGGTGAATATGAAGTAATACACGAAATGTGTATCGGTGAAAAAGAAGTCGTAATCGGCGAACTTTCCCGTGACGGCGAGGATAAATATATGTGTGCGTATTACGAATCAAACGTCGTTGCGGCAAGATATACAGATGTTGTTACAAGCGGCAGCTATTTTGAGATTATATCCGTTTACGCAGAAAGAATCAAAGAACAAGCCGAAAAAGAAATTATGTTTATGAAAACAGCAGATGTTTCACAAGAGGATCAACGACCTTTTGATTATGAGAAAATCAAAGACATCTCATATAAAGACAATCTTGAAGGAAAAGTAATCGTCATAAATCCATATAAACTGCGCAGAGAATACCGAGCGGCAATCTATCAGTTAAAGCTGTGTATCGGCGGCTTCGGCGCATTGGGCAACGCCCGCGGTTCTGCTTGTGTTTGTAAGGATTTGTTCACAGGCAAGAGCGAACGGTATGAAAGATACGACGTGCTCGGAACCATTGACAAAAAAGACTTGCCGCAATGGGCAAGCGAAAAACTGAAAGCAATAAACGCAGACAGAAAAATTAACAGAGAGAAAATGCCGGAACGGGGTGAAGCAAGATGATTGACTATGAACAAAGAGCAATGATCGAAGCTGAAGATAAATACACGTTCCGACAAAGCTCTCAACTGTCCTCGCAAACAGGATTGATCGGCTTCCTTCGAGCGGATTTCGGCAGTGACGGAAACAGCTTTTTCAGCACATGGAACGACTGGAGGGACGATCTGAAAACAGACACTTTCAAGCAAGAGCTTGATGAAGTCATAAATACCCTGCGTGAAGATGGCGATATTCTGCACAGCAGAAAAGAACTTGCAAGATACTGTCATTCAACGCCACAAAGTAAAATGCAAAAAGAACAGGACTATTACGGTGTTCGCGTAAACACGAAAGAATACGCATACCTTCTGCGCCTGAACCCGAACGAAGGCGAATACAACCTTTACTGTTACTGCTATATCAGAGATTGGCTTGACAAACACTTGCAAAAAGCCGAAAAAGGTATCCGCTTTATTACCCCCGACTACAAAGACATTTTCAGAATCACTGACGGTGACAGAATCCGTATCATCCGCAAAAACGGTGATGTTATGGACAGACAATGCAGATATATAGACGATTATCACGTTGAAGTCGGAGATTACTGCTTCCATATCTGCGAATTTGCAGAGAAAATGCAGGGTATAAATGCAAAGGTCATTCCGCTTCGCTCATCACTGCCGGAACTATGCTATATGTATGTCAAATCTGAAAATATAATCGGATACATAAACAAGGGCGATTCCGGCTACACGAAAACAGACATAACAGTTTTAGATGCAGATGACGGAATGAGAATATGTGATGAAAAGAATAAGACGCTTGGTGTTACAAAAGCACAAGCCGCCGCAATGGTTGCAGGATCAATGTTCGGCTGGGAAACGCCTGCCGCTGACCCGAAAAACTATGATGCAAGCGGAAAAGCAATTAAGCCAAAGGAAAGAAGGGATTGTTTTGACCGACAATAAACATATCATTTGGAGTGATTATAACCTCGATTTTGAGGACTGGCGCGAAGATCTGGCAGAACAGTATCCGGGATTACCGGAAAGCGAGCTTATCGACATCATGTACAAAACAAACGCCGATTATCTTGCAGATGAACGGGTAAATCTTGATATACAGTTGTCGCGTCCTATCCTAATAATTGCCGACATCGGCCGCTGGGACGGCAGATTGAGCGGATACAAGGAAATTAAGAGTGGAAATATTAAGGACTGTCTGTATTCCGATTGTGATTATGCCACATGGTTTGTTGACCGCCTCGGAGATCTTCGATGTGATGCGGTACATCATGACGCAACCAACCATTATCTTTACAGAGTGTATAAAGACAACGCAACCGAATCACAGATTGATACTCTGAAAGAAAAAATCTTTTACAACAAAGCGACAAGAAACGATATTGTCCGCATTACCAAACGCTTGGGTGATGAAATCGCAAAGGTTTACGGTTGGAAAATCCGCAAGCCTATGGAACAATCATTTGAAAGATAAAAATCATTGTTGAATTGCGGATAGTTTTGTTGTATAATATGTAAGCAGAAAGATGGAAACAGGGAGATGAGATTGTGACACAGTATGAAAAAGCGATAGCTATGTGGCAAAGCAAAGAAATCTCAACGGATGCAGAACTGGCAGAAGCATTGAATGGACACAGTATTGCCTTTGCGTACAACTCCGGTAAAATCGAAAACGATAAAATCACATATCACGATACAAGAGAAATTTTTGAACATGACGGCGTGACGTCATATACCGGTGATTTGCGTACATTGTTTGAAATCCGCAATGCAAAAGACGCCAATGAGTATTTTTTGTCAGCCTTTAACAATCGGCTGCAATTAAACGAACAACTGGTTCTTGACTTCCAGCAAATACTGACAAAGAACACTTATGATACCCGAAGATGGCGGTTGGGTGAACGACCGGGAGAATACAAAAAACACGATTATGTAACCGGAAAAGAAGAAATCGGGGCTTCTCCCGAAGAAGTTGAAGAAGAAATGAGAGAACTTTTGGAGGATATACAGGATTTTCCGAAAGAAAAAGCATTAACCGCAGCCGCTTTTTTTCATGTAAAGTTTGAAAATATTCATCCGTTTGCGGACGGAAACGGCAGAGCAGGAAGACTGCTGATGAATTATCTTTTGGTGCTTAACAATCATCCGCCGATCATCATTCACGAAGAAGACCGAAAAGCATATTACGACGCTTTGGAAGCGTGGGATTCTTCACAAACGCTGGAACCTATGTTTGCTTTTTTGAAAGAACAAACAGCAAAGACGTGGGAAAAACAAATTTTGAGAGCAGAGAAAAAAGATTCATAAACTACAATAATTTTTTTCAATCAAGTCGCAGAACGAAAAATCTGCGGCTTTTCTATTTTAGAAAGAAAGAAGGATTCATTATGCCAAGAGCAAAGCCTTTAACCGAAACGCAAATCAAAAACAGAGTTATTGAAAAAGTCAGCAGTGCAGGGATTAAAACTGAATATGAATTTCTTGCGCTTTCTCCCGCTGAAATCATCAAATTACTGCCTGATGTGACAAGAGATGAGTTCAGAATCATTCTTGATTTACAAAAGAGCATCAAAGAGAAAAAGCTGTTTTCTTATTTGTGCAGTGATTGAGTTATGATGCAATATGGCAAGTAAATATCATACCATATTAAACGCTTACCAAGCGGAAATCGCCGGATTTGCCGAAGATGAAAACGAGTGGAAGCACTTTTTAAGGACAGCGGCGCTTAACTATAAATATACCTTTACTGAACAAGTCTGTATTTTTCTTCAGGATCCGGGTGTATCCGCCTGTGCGGATCTTAAATTCTGGAATGAACGGTTTGACCGCTGGGTCAACAAAGGAGCAAAAGGAATTGCTTTGCTTGATAACAATGCAGGCAGTGCAAAACTTCGATACGTCTTTGACGTTTCCAATACGCATTCCCGTGACGGCAGTGAAATCCGGCTGTGGTCGGTTGAAGAAACAGACCATAATGAAATCATTGACGGTCTTGAAGACAGCTTCGGTGATTTGGAAACCAGAACATCGTTTGCGCAGGCAATCAAATCAGCAGCATCTAATCTGGTTGAAGACAATTATCAGGACTATTATTCTGATGTGATTTCATTTAAACAAGGAACATTTCTTGAAAATGTTGAAAATGAAAAGACGGAAGAAATGCTCAAAGATATTATGAAATCAAGTGTCACATATATGATGTTGCTGCGCGCCGGTCTGGAGCCGGAAGAATATATCGGAACAGCCGATTTCAAAGCGATATATTTCTTTAATTCACAAGATGTTATGACTGCTTTCGGCGCATCTGTCAGCGATATTGCTGAAATGGGCCTGCGTGAAATTGAAAGCACGGTCAAAAGCATACGCCGCTCAGAGAAAAAACAAAATCGCACATTTGCAAAAGAAGATGCTTCGGTATATGATAAATCTGCAAACAAAACAAACGCTGAAAGGAGCGAATACTATGCCGAAAACCAAGATAGAGTACACCAGACAGGGCGACTATTTGATCCCGAATCTGATATTGCCGCCGCAGGAGAACTACCCGACGCCGGGCAAGTACGGACTGTTGAGGAAGAAGTATCTCATGGAACACCGGAAGACAATATTTATGGTTTATCAGATGAACAATACCCTGAACAAGCATATCCACGAAACGGATATACAGGCGAAAGAGATGATGGAACACCTGACGAAAAAGATGGCGAAGGAACAGGGCGTGACGGAGAAACTCAAAGCCGAGGATCAGATGGAATGGGTGCGCCGGATGAACAATATCCGCAGCGCAGCGGAGGAAGTCGTACTCAGGGAACTGATTTACATCTAAGCGGTCACGACTTTAATAAAAGCACAGGTATCCCGTATTTTTATGAAGATACCGAAAAGAATGAGCTTTTAAAAAACTGCCTTGCACTCAAAGATCACAGACTGGAAATTGCCACGTTTTTTGCGGAAAACCAAGACCGCGAGGAACGCGGCAATTTTGTTAAGACCTATTTTGACAACACCTATGTTGAGCATATTTTACACAGCGGTCAGCGGGTCGGATACAGAGCGTATGACGACGTGCTGACGATGTGGCGCGGCGCGTATTTGTCAAGAGAAAAAGAAGTGTTTATGCACTGGCGGCAGGTTGCTGACGCCATCTACGGTCAGTTGCTGATGGATCAATGGCTGACCTCTGATGAAAAGGAAATGTTAAGCGACGATAGCCAAATATCTCTTTTCGGCACGGTATACAGAGAACACGACAATCAATTTAACGTTCCGCAGGCTGCAATAGATTATGTTCTGTGTCATGGCAGCGGAATCAGCGAAGGAAAAATGCGAATATATGAACAGTTCCAAAAGCTGAACGGAACTGATGAAAATATTGCATTTCTCAAAAATGAATACGGTATCGGCGGTCACTCTGACGCAATACCGGGAACGGGTTTATGGGAAGAACACGATGCAAAAGGTATTCGTATTCGTGAACTCAGACCTTCTGATAATACTCAGATTGATGTGCTGATCGGATGGAATAAGGTCGCTAAAAGAATTGACGAGCTGATACAGGCAGACAGATATTTATCACCTGCCGAGAAAGAACAATATCCCCGATATTTAAGTGAACAGCAGGCAAGAGAACGACGCGCGGAAATTGCTGACAAAATCCGGTCTGTTGTTCGTGATTTCAATGATTTTGAGGAGCAGTTCGGCAACAAAGAGATTCAAATCAATCTTTATACTTTAAATGATTATATTCGCTCTTTCACACTTGGTGAAAAGGTAATCCGTGGGTACAATGGCAATCCTGACACCTTTGTTTTGCCTGTTTTGCGCGACGCAATGAATAAGATCATTACTGAAGAAACACACTTAACAGAACGCTGTCAGGATATTCTCAACGACCTTAACGGCAATGCGTTCAGTTTACTTGAACCGACGTATGACGAACTGAATCCGCCGCCGGAACCGCCGAAGGAATACCGCTTTTCACTCGGTGACAGCGTTTACATCGGAATGCAGGAATATGATATTCTGTCGCTCGGTGAAAATGAAGTTGCATTATATGATTCCGATTTTCCGCTGCTTCATAAGGTGCTGACCCGTGAGGAGTTTGACCGTAAAATCAGCGAAAATCCGATGAATGACAAATATCTTCACGTTATATCTGAAACGAACATTGAAGAAAATAGTGCGGATACGGCGACTGAGCCGCTGACCGATGAGAAACTTGACGAGCTGCCGTTGAGCGTAGTAAAAAACGGTGAAGTCGTGACCTATCCGAATGCGGATACGTTGCTTAATGAAGATCAGGTTAGCGAAGAAGAACCTGTTGCAGCACCGCAGTTTCGTCATTCACACAAGGAGCTTCCGCATATCATTTTGCCTGAGATTCCTTCACCGTACAGAACAAACTTCAAGATTGAGAACGATAACATCGGCGAAGGGACACCGTTAGAACGGTTCCATCATAATATTATGGCAATTCAGCTCCTTAAAAAGTTAGAAGATGAACATAGGCTCGCAGATACCAATGAACAGCGTATTCTTGCGGACTATGTCGGCTGGGGCGGTTTATCTGAGTTTTTCAAGGAAGATAATCCGCATTATCTTGAACTGCGTGTTGTACTGACCGAGGAAGAATATGCGGCGGCAAGAGAATCTTCTCTTACTGCTTTTTATACGCCGCCTGTTGTCATCAAAGCCGTATATCAGGCGCTTGAGAATATGAATTTCAGAAACGGCAACATCTTGGAACCATCCTGCGGTATCGGTAACTTTATGGGACTTCTGCCTGATTCCATGCAAAACTCTCAATTCTACGGCATAGAACTTGATCCGATTTCCGGCAGAATCGCACAACAGTTATATCAAAAGAACAGTATTGCCGTACAGGGCTTTGAAAATACAGAGCTGCCTGACAGCTTTTATGATTGCGTGATTGGGAATGTTCCGTTTGGCGATTACAAAATAACGGATAAACGATATGATAAGCATAATTTCCTGATACACGATTACTTTTTTGCACGTACCATCGATAAAGTAAGACCGGGCGGGATTATAGCCTTTATTACTTCTAAAGGGACTTTAGATAAAGAAAATCCGGCTGTCAGAAAATACATCGCGCAAAGATGTGATTTGCTCGGCGCTATCCGTTTGCCTAACAACACATTTCAGAAAGCGGCAGGTACGGAGGTCACAAGCGATATTATCTTTCTGCAAAAACGTGACCGGCTCATAGACATTGAACCCGATTGGGTTCATCTCAACAAAGATGAAAACGGAATCACCGTAAATCAATACTTTGTTGACAACCCCGATATGATTCTCGGTGAAATGCAGATGATTTCCGGTCAATTCGGACCGACTGCGGCTTGTGTTCCTTATGAGGATCAGGAGCTATCCGATTTGCTTGATGCCGCTGTACAAAACATACACGGCGAAATTTCGGAAGTTTTACTTGATGAACAGGAAGAAGAGCAGGAAGACCGTTCTATCCCGGCAGACCCAAGCGTGAGGAATTTCAGCTTTACGGTGATTGACGGTAAGGTTTACTATCGCATCGACAGCAGAATGATGCCCGCAGAAGTTTCTTCAACAGCGGAAAACCGTATTAAAGGGCTTATCGGGATTCGTGACAGTGTGCGCAGGCTCATAGAGCTTCAGACAGAGAACTATACTGATGAAGAAATCAAAGCTGAACAGCAAACGCTTAACAGACTGTATGATACTTTTCAATCGAAATACGGCAGGATCGGTTCAAGAGCCAATGTTTCTGCTTTTGACGCAGACAGCTCGTTTTACTTATTAACTTCACTTGAAGTCACGGATGACGAAGGTGTTTTTCTGCGAAAAGCGGATATTTTTACAAAGCGAACAATCAAGCAAAAGGTTGTAGTAACCTCGGTTGATACCGCTTCGGA
>JAEEGI010010990.1_pt1 | contig 19604 bp, 18 predicted proteins | sample 8958751 | NCBI WGS metagenome assembly JAEEGI01 (sample SAMN16246545, study PRJNA631951) | gut metagenome | biome: gut microbiome; feature: rumen; material: KS-attached | host: Bos | place: Iran: Karaj | collected 2018-10 | reverse complement strand
GCACTCACCGCAGCCGCCCTTCTTAACAGTGTTCTGAAGTCTCTTTGTGTTTAAAGTTTTAACGTGCTTCATATGTGCATCTCCTTTTCTGATTAACTTTTCATATACACTCATACAATCAGTATAGATTGCCTTGGTATTATATCATGAATGGGCATTTCAAGTAAACATTTAGTTCACCCGTTTCCCTATTCTTCCGCAGGTTTTTCCTCAGTAATTTTTGCGCTGTCCACGCAGACTTTGACGCCCTGATTTGCCAGAGCCAGCTTATGAATGTAGAGGCTTCCCACTTCTACGGTGGAGCCGTAATTTAAGGCCAAATCATCCTCGGATACGCCATCCGCACTCATGTATTCTTTGATGTATTCCTTGTAATCCGCATCGGAAAGTTCAATGCCCTCCTGCTCACAGATTGCCAGGAATACCATCTCGGTATTTAAGTTGTTTCTTACGCGGCTCTCCACATAGGAACGATACTCTTCCACCGTTGCTCCGCTCATGGTTGCATCCGCTGCCCATGCAGCATTTAACTCTGCCACTGTTTTGACACCGAACTGCTTCATCAGCAAACGGATGTAGTCATCGGTTCTGGCCGCAACCACGTCTTCCGGATAGGAATCCACGGTAGCATTCTCCGTTACCTGCTTGATAACAGCAGAGCGAATATCGTAGTTGTGCTGGTCTTCCAAATCTGCCTTGTATGCTTCCTCAGCGGTTCCGAGGAACTCCTCAACGGTGTCGTAGCCAAACACCTTGGATACATAGTCATCGGTCAATCCGTCATAGTTGGCTGCCGCACAGATGTAGTTCACCTTGAAGCGGAATACGACTGCAGCTCCTGCCAAATCCGCATTACCGTAATCCTCCGGGAAGGTCACGTCACAATCTACCGTCTCACCGACTTTAGCGCCTACCAGGCCGGAAGTAAATCCTTCAATATAGCTTCCGCCACCCGGAGTGCAGTTGCCTGCAATATCCAACAGTACGTCCGTTGCAGCGCCGCCAGCAAAAGCTTCGCCGTCCTTGTATCCGGTGTAGTCCACATTGACAACGGAATCTTCCTGAACTTCCGTCAAGCTCTCGTCCTCATAATATGCATTCTCGGCACCGGCAATCATGGTGTTATTGACATAATCCCGGAGACCGTCTTCACTCGGCTCATAGTCACCGGTTACGGTTACTTCCAAGTCCTTATAGTCACCCAAAGTAACGTAATCCAGAGCCTTATACTCAAAATCCTTCACATTGGCCTCTCCCAACTCATCCGCAGATGCCGTTGTTTCAGCCTCTTTCTTCGTCTTCTTCTCTACCGTCTGGCTCTTGCCGCAAGCTACCATGGATAACAGCATGGAACCGCACAAAAGTATAGCGATTGTTCTCTTCATAATTCTTCTCCTTCAATCCGTCCGGCTGTCTGCCGTGACTTGGTCATTCTACCATATTTCATTGCATTTTAGTAGCTGAGATGATAAAATAACAGGCGTCGTAACAAGGAGGGAATTTTATGTTATTAGTTACAGTACCTAAGTCCGTGATTGTACTCTTAATTGTTACCGCAATTGTTGTAGCAATCACGATTGTTCTATATCGCCTCGGCAAGAAGACCGAAGCCCGTCAGGCAGAGCAGAATGAACAAATCCAGAAGGCAGCACAGACTGTCAGCATGTTAATTATTGATAAGAAGCGTTTACGTATTAAGGATTCCGGTCTTCCACAGCAGGTGATTGACCAGACTCCATGGTATGCGAAGCGTTCCAAGATGCCAATCGTTAAGGCAAAGGTTGGCCCGCAGATTGTGAATTTGATTTGTGATGCGGAAGTATTTGAGACCATTCCGGTGAAGAAAGAAGTGAAGGCTACCGTTAGCGGATTATACATCGTTGGTGTTAAAGGTGCTCACGGCAAGTTAGAAACTCCGGAAAAGAAGAAGCGTGGCCTTCGTGCTTGGGCTACACGCAAGATGAAAGAATTAAACCAGAGCAAATAATTAATTCGCTCTGGCTTCCAATTGCATCTGATGAAAGCTTACCACCTCGTTCTGTGACAGAATGTCATATGCGAGGTGGATTTTTATTGCCTTCTCAGTTCGTTCTGAAGTTAGTTCTTTGGTCGCTATGGTCAGCGGCACATCCCCATAGGGCGTATGATACAAAAAGGAATAAGTCAGTCCCCGTCGAAACTGCATGCGGGACTCCATGGCGCCTTTTCTGCGCACAATCAACTCATCCTCCGTAATGACCAACATGGTCTTGGTAACTGCGCCATCCTCTCCCTCTTCGTATTGCAAATAGAGCTTCTCGCCCTTCAAGAAGCAGGTAGCCGTACAGACCCGTTCTTTCCGGTTCTCTTCCGCACCCTGTTCATCATAGGCAACCTCTAAGGATTGCATGGTTAATGTTACTTCTGTTGGTTCTTCTCTATACATATGGATTCGTTCTCCAGGAACGTGGTCCTTTCTCTTCCTTCTTCTGGGCACTTTCTTCCTGCTTGCGAATCACGTTCTTCACGCCCTCTACCTGGTTCTCCAGATGGGTATGCATCACTTCGCGCACATATTCTCTGTCCCCGTTTTTCAGGCCCTCCGTAATTGCATTATGCTCTGCAATCAAGCGGCTGTAGTCCGCATTATCCTTAATGTACTCATAACGGTAGCGATACATCTGCTCCTTCAGATTCAATGCAATCGCTTCCAGCTTCGGATTATCGGACGCACGATAAATCACATTGTGGAACGCTTCGTCCGCCTCTACGATACGACGAACCTCTCCGGCTGCAATAGCCTCCTCGAAGCTCTTCATCGCCTTGTTCAGCTCTTCCAAAATCTCCGGAGACATATGCTTACAAGCTCCGATAGCAGCCAGTTCATCCAGCGCGTCACGAATCTCCAATACGTCTTCTAAGTCCTTCTCTGTCATCTTAGCAACCTGGGCACCCTTTCTCGGTACCGTAATTGCCAGCCCTTCCTGCTCCAACATACGGATGGCTTCACGAATCGGGGTACGGCTAACGCCTAGCTTCTCTGCCAGATGGATCTCCATCAGACGTTCTCCCGGTTCTAACTCACCCTTCAATATTGCATCACGCAGGGTATTAAATACCACATCTCTCAGTGGCAAATATGCGTCCATATCCAGTTTCAATTCTCCGTTCATGCATGTTCTCCTTCTTACTTATGCGCTCAAATGAGTCCTATGCACCTGTTGGCATAAGTTACTTGCACGAAGTGCCGCTTCCGCCGCTTGGCAGTCCTCTTCCTTGGCAAAAATGCCAAACACGGTCGGACCGCTTCCCGTCATCAGTGCAACCTCTGCCCCCTGTTGCATCATTAATTGTTTAATCTCTGTAATTACCGGATACGCAGGTTCCGTTACGGTTGCAAGGACATTGCCCATCTTCGCCGCAGCGGCAGACAAATCCTTCCCGGCCAGTGCTTCCTGCAATCCATCAATATCCGGATGGTCGATATTCTCGGCCGCATCCAAATGTTCATATACAAACTTGGTAGACACGTCGATTGGCGGCTTCCCGATTAAGACGCTCCATGCCGGAGCATCCGGTAACTTCGTCAGCTCTTCGCCGATCCCTTCCGACAAGGCTGTTCCGCCCATAATACAATAAGGAACATCTGCCCCAACGGTTACGGCCAACTCCATCAATTCTTCCTTGCTGTATCCAAGCTCTAAGAGCTCGTTCAATCCAAGAAATACCGCAGCTGCGTCGGTACTTCCACCGGCCATTCCCGCTGCGATCGGGATACGTTTCACCAAGGATATATGAAGTCCTTCTGCCTCGCGTCCTGCATGGGAAAGTAAGCATTTCGCTGCCTTCACGCACAAATTATGCTCATCCGCCTCTAAGGTCGCCGTCTTCTCTTCTACCGTAACATCCATGGTAATCCCGGATGCTTCGGTGCGACGAATCGTCACGGTATCGTACAAATCCACCGTCTGCATAATCATCTTCACCTGATGATATCCATTGGGTAGAACGCCAAGTACGTCCAGTCCCAGGTTGATTTTTGCATATGCTTTTCGCGTTATTTCTCGCATCATTCCATACTCTTCCCGTATTTTATCTGTATACAAAGTGCATTGTATCATTTTCACGTACACAATTCAATAGGACATCCTAACGTATTTTGTATTCATATTTGTTCTTTAAATGCGTTTTTTTGCAAAAAGAAAAGACCACCGTAATCGATGATCTTTTCTTCGCTCATAGTTATTTGATTTCTTTCATTGAGTCATTCTTCGGGGAAGGAGGATAAAGAAAAACCCAAAATCTCTTAGCTGGCATACACGATTTCTTCGAGTATACTTGTAGCAAACTCTACGTTATCCACGATGCCATCCAGGCGGTCAATAATCACTTCCGTTGTTTGTATCTCCTTCGTCTGTGATTTCTCGTCCAACGGATTGATACACCTTTTTTGACGACGTTCTTCAGAGCGTACTACCTTTTCCAGATCAACCAGCATTTCCTGTGTGGAATCAACCACTTCTGTCAACTGATTAAAATGTTCCTTCATTACTACATCCATAGCATACACCTCTTTTGCTACGTCTCCAAAATGGGTATGGAAGGATTATACCTTCATCTTGGACACACAAAGGACACACGAATGTATGTCCGATATTAGATGTTCGGATTGTAGGTCTCGCCTCGTTCTGCCATGCGCTGTTCCAGCTTCTCGTGCGCCTTCGCTTCGATCTGCTCTTTCTTCGCATCCATAATTGCATTGTTCAATGATAACATTTTTGCATCCAGCATCGATACAATACCGGAGCACTCTCGTAAGTCTCTACTAATGTAGTCCGGCGCATTGCCTTCGAACTTATAGTAAATCTTATGCTCTAAGCTAGCCCAGAAGTCCATTGCAATGGTTCGAATCTGAATCTCTACCTTGGTATCTACCACCTTATCCGACAGGAAAATCGGAATGGACACCAGCATATGATAGCTCTTGTATCCGCTGTCCTTCGGGTTCTTGATGTAATCCTTGATGGAGATTACCGTAATATCATTCTGGCCGCCAATCATATCTGCCATACGGTAGATATCCGAAGTAAAAGAGCAAACAATACGGAATCCTGCAATATCGTTGCAGTAATTTACCATGTTCTCGATGCTCTCTTCGTAGCCGTAATTTTTTAATTTCTTGATAATACTCTCCGGTCGCTTCACACGTGACTTCACGTATTCAATCGGATTGTACTGGTGTGTGTGCTGAAACTCGTCGTTAAGGATCTCTACCTTGGTCGCCATTTCCTTGATTGCTGCATTGTAAAGAAGCATGATGGAGTTCCAGGTATCAATGCCCTCATCCCGACACAACTTCACATATTCTGCTTGATCCATAGTTCCTAACCTCTTATATCCTATTGTAGGCCTAATCCTCTTCGATTACGTGAATCTCCAGATAATCAAAAGGGATTTCCTCAATAAAACTATCTTGCGTAAATCTGGCCTTGCCGTTGCGCTTAAACTGCGCAATCGTAGACTCTAACCAGATGGGTTTTCCCAAATCCAACTGTGCACAGGCCTCTTCCAGTGCACCAAACACTTTGTGCGTACGGGTATCGTCCTCGTCATTCTCAATCACCACATCCCGGATGAGATGATTGTCGCACCATTCCTTAAACCATATTCTCATACGATCTCCAATATCCGATTCGTTCTTGTCTAGCTGCGACGCTGTCTGGATGCTTCATACATCAAAACACCCGCCGCCATGGCCGCATTCAATGATTCCACACGGCCGGCCATAGGAATCTTCAATCCTGATGACGCCAAATTTGCCGTCTCAGGGCGAAGACCGTTGCCTTCATTACCAATGAGAAATGCACTTCCCTTGGTATAATCCAATTCATCGTAGTACTTCGTCGCTTGCAGATGTGCTGCATAAACACAAATTCCGCGACGCTTCATATCGTTGATTGTCGCTGCCAAATCATCCGTAATCAGATATGGCATGCGATACAAACTGCCCATGGTGGAACGCACCACCTTCGGAGAAAACAGATCCACGGTATCCCGGCTCATAATCACACCATCTACACCGGCACCTTCTGCCGTGCGAAGCATGGTCCCCAAATTCCCCGGATCTTGAATGTTCTCTAGTATTAAGTATAGCCCATTTTCCCTCTGAAAGAAAGTTGCCAACCCATATTCCGGCTTCGTCACAATTGCCAAAACTCCTTGTGGTGTAACAGTTTCCGACATGGACTTAAACACAGAATCGGCCACCTGTTCTACCAGGGAATCATCCAATGACAGCAACGCCTGTGTCACCTCTTCGGTGGGATGCTCCGACACGAAGACTTTGCGCAGCAAGTGTGCCGGTGTCTCGGACACCATCCGCGGGCCCTCTACCACAAAAGCATTCTCTTCCCGGCGAGCCTTGGCCTTGGTCTGAAGTTGTATCACCCGTTTTACCTGTTGGTTGCTTTTACTTTCGATCATATTCTTCCTCGCGTAGAAAAAGCCAGCGCAATGCGCTGGCTTCTTAATACATTGTAACTCTTATGAGTTGGAAAGGTCGTGACAAATCTTAACCTGATACTCGTCAACTTCCTTCTTCATGGATAATGCTTCATCAATATCGAAATCAACGAACTCACCATGACGATATCCAACTACACGATTGCTCTTACCTTCGCATAACAAATCAACTGCAAGACATCCCATAGTAGATGCATACACACGATCCTTCGCGGTAGGAGAACCACCTCTTTGCATATGTCCGAGGATGGATGCTCTTGTCTCTACTCCGGTTGCAGCCTCAATACGCTTAGCCATGGATGCGGAATGTCCGATACCCTCAGCATTGATAATGATGTGATGCTGCTTACCCTTCTTACGGCCATCGATAATGTGATTTACCAATGCCTGCTCATCATAATCATAACGCTCCGGCAGAAGAACATCCTCTGCACCGTTCGCGATACCACACCACAATGCGATGTATCCTGCACCACGTCCCATTACTTCGATGATAGAGCAACGCTCATGGGAAGTAGAGGTATCACGTACCTTATCAATTGCGTCCATAGCGGTATTTACTGCAGTATCAAATCCGATGGTATACTCGGTACAGTCAATATCCAAGTCAATGGTTCCCGGGATGCCGATGGTATTAATACCATGGTTCGCCAGCTTCTGCGCACCCTGGAAAGAACCGTCTCCGCCGATTACTACCAAGCCATCTATTCCGTGCTTCTTGCAAATCTCAGCACCTTTCTTCTGATACTCCTCTTCCTTGAACTCAAGGCAACGAGCGGTCTGAAGAATAGTACCACCGCGAGAAATGATATCGGATACACTGTGTGCGTCCATATCAATAATCTCTTCTTCTAAGAGTCCGGCGTATCCACGACGAATTCCCTTAACCTTTTTTCCTTTTGCAATTGCTTCACGGACAACTGCACGGATTGCAGCGTTCATTCCCGGTGCATCGCCACCGCTGGTCAGTACGCCGATTGTGTTTACTTCTTTTGCCATTTGCAAATTCCTCCGTTCCAGTTGAAATAACACATAACTTCATTTCATAAATTCACAGCATTTATTTTAATCACTTTTCTTTGCAAATTCAACAATTTTTGAAGTTTTTTATGATACAACTTTCACATTATCCGCGCCGAATTTCTCGGACAACTTTTGTACGGTCTCCTGGTCGGCACAAATATTGTATTTACTTGGAAGTTCCTTAATTGCTTTTGGATTCTTCACATAAATCTTGATGTGGTCGCGACCTTCGTTTCCGGCAATGGCATCAAACAGCCCCTGCTCCATGGATTCATAGTCTTCCTTGGTCTCAAACTGAATCCACAAAGTCTTGGAAATCTCTTCAAACGGTGTCACACTCTCGCACAGAAGCTTCGCATCCTTCTCTTCCTGGGCATCCACGCGACCGGAGATGAAGACTTTGCTGTCCTCTACCAATACCCGACGGTTGCGCTCGAAATCCCGTGGAAAAACAATGACTTCCATGGTTCCATACAAATCCTCAATGGTGACATAGGCCATCATCTGGTTCTTCTTGGTAAAAATGGTCCGCACGTCCACAATCATACCGCCAACGGTCACCTTCTGTTTGTCTTTGACAATCGTGGTGGCATCCTCGCCGGTCATATTGCCTTCTTCCGGTTCCTGTAATAGGAAGTCCGTAGACTTAGCCGTACAGATGCGCCCCATCACGTCAAGATAATCTTCCAGAGGATGTCCGCTGACATAGATGCCAAGCACCTCTTTTTCAAAAGCCAGCTTCACTTCCTTATCAAACTCCGGCTGATCCGGGAACTGAATCTCGAAGCTGGATTTGGTCTCTTCCGGTACCAAATCAAACAAGGAGACCTGGCCTTCCATGTTCTTCTTCTTGGACTCGTTAACGCTATCCAAAATCATCGGGAACACATAGACCTTCTGTCGGCGATTGCCTTCCAAACAGTCCATGGCTCCGGCCTTAATGAGATTCTCTAAGCTTCGCTTATTGACTTCCCGGCCGTTTACCCGATTAATGAATTCCTCTAAGTTCTTATATGGTCCGTGGGCCTTACGTTCTTCCACAATGTGGTCGATAACCGGACGTCCCACACTCTTAATGGCATACATACCATAGCGAATGCCGTTGCCGTCAACGGAGAAGACACCTTCCCCGGCATTGATATCCGGCGGCAATACCGGAATATTCATATCACGGCACACCTGAATGTAGTTGGCAATCTTGCCACTGGCACTGTCAATAACCGATGTCATCAGCGCTGCCATGAATTCCTTCGGATAATACAATTTCAAATATGCCGTCTGATATGCAACGACCGCATAGCAGGCCGCATGGGATTTATTAAACGCATACTTGGCGAAATCCACCATGCTGTCGTAAATGCGGTTGGCCGCATCCCGATCGATGCCGTTACCGACACATCCCGGAATATTCTCCTCGGCATTACCGTCTACGAAGTTGGCGCGCTCCGCATCGATGACGTATTGTTTTTTCTTGGACATGGCACGTCGGATATTGTCCGCCTGTCCCATGGAGTAGCCGGCCAGATTCTGGAAAATCTGCATAACCTGTTCCTGGTAGACGATACATCCGTATGTGGCCTTCAAAATCGGTTCCAACTCCGGCGTCTCATAGCGGATGGAGGCCTTGTCATTCTTACCGCGAATGTAATTAGGAATGAAATCCATTGGGCCCGGACGATACAGGGAAATTCCCGCAATAACATCCTCTAAGCTCTCCGGATGTAGCTCCTTCATGAAGCCTTTCATACCACCACTCTCCAACTGGAAGATACCTTCGCATCGTCCGCTGGAAATCAACTCGAAGACCTTCGGGTCATCGCATTCCATATTGCGAAAATCGATATCGCGGCCGGTATTGGCACGAATCATTTTGACCGCATCGTTAATAACGGTTAAGGTACGAAGACCTAAGAAGTCCATTTTTAACAGGCCAAGCTCCTCAATGGTAACCATAGTAAACTGGGTCACGATCGTTCCGTCAGCGCCCTTAGCAACCGGGACGAACTCATCCATCGGCTTGCTGGCAATTACCACACCTGCTGCATGCATGGAGGTATTTCGCGGCAATCCCTCTAAGCGCATGGCATAATCGATCAGGCTCTTCACCGTCTCATCGGTATCGTACATGGTCTTCAATTCCGGATTCAGCTTCAGCGCATCCGCAATGGTAATGTTCAACACATTGGGGATCTGCTTGGCAACACTATCCACATAGGTATATGGCAAATCCAATACACGTCCCACGTCACGAATGGCATTCTTGGCCTTCATAGTACCGAAGGTTACGATCTGGGTCACACAGTCCTTGCCATACTTATCCACTACGTAGTCGATGACTTCGCCACGTCGCTCGTAGCAGATGTCCACGTCGATATCGGGCATGGATACACGTTCCGGATTCAAAAATCGCTCAAACAGCAAGCTGTAGCGAATCGGATCGATATCTGTAATTCCGGTGGTGTAAGAAACCAGACTTCCAGCTGCGGAGCCTCGTCCCGGTCCTACCGGAATTCCATTCATACGGGCGTAGTTGATAAAATCCCATACAATCAGAAAATAATCCACGTAACCCATTCGCTTAATAACCCCCAGCTCATAGTCCAGCTGGGTACGAATCTTCTCTAACTCTTCCGGCGTCTTGGAGGCAGCATAGCGTCGCTCCAATCCGTCGTGACATAACTTATTCAGATAGGTCCAAGAATCATAACCTTCCGGCACCTCAAAATGCGGCAACTTGGTGTTACCGAATTCAATTTCCACATGACAGCGGTCCGCAATTTTTTGTGTGTTTTCCAACGCCTGCGGTGCATAGGAAAAGAGACTGCGCATCTCATCTTCACTCTTGACGTAATACTGGCCGCCCTCATAGCGCATGCGGTCTTCGTCCTGTACCTTCTTACCGGTCTGGATACACAGAAGAAGATCATGGGCATCCGCATCTTCCGCATTGGTGTAGTGACAGTCGTTGGTACATACCAACTCGATTCCCGTCTCCTGGGACATACGAAGAAGGCCCTGATTCACCGTGCGCTGCGCCGGGATTCCATGGTCCTGCATCTCCAGGAAATAATTACCTTTGCCGAAGCATGCTTCGTATTTTAATGCCACTGCTTTGGCATCGTCATAGAGGCCGCGCTCCAACAGTCGGGCCACTTCGCCGGCCAGACAGGCACTTAAACAGATAATACCCTCATGGTATTTCTCCAATGTTTCAAAATCCACACGAGGCTTATAGTAATATCCATCCACGAATCCGATGGATACGATTTTCATTAAATTGGCATAGCCAAGATCGTTCTCCGCCAACAGAATCAGATGGTAATAACGATCTTCGCCATGGGATAATTCCCGCTCAAATCTAGACCCCGGAGCTACGTAGACCTCACAGCCAAGCACCGGATTGATGCCGGCCTTCTTGCATTCTCTGTAGAAGTCAATGACACCATACATGACACCATGGTCCGTAATGGCAGCTGCCGTCATGCCCATATTCTTAACTTTGGCAACATACTCCACAATCTTGTTGGAGCCATCCAGCAGGGAATATTCCGTATGTGTATGTAGATGGACGAATGACATAATAGCTCCTTACTTATCGTCTTTGCGCTTCTCTACCAATGCAGGAAGAGAACGGATAATCAATAACACGCTGACATAACATGCCATCATGGTGGTCAGCAAAATACAATAGAAACTAACCGGGCCGTCTCCCAAATAGACAAGATTATATCCGAACATAGCAATGGCGTTATAAACAACGTGCATACCAATGGTCAGATAGATGTTCTCACTTTTGGCATAGACATATCCCATGAACAATCCGAATACCAGGGTGTAAGACGCCTGGTAAAAATTCCCGTGGAATCCTGCAAAAAGCAACGCCTGAATCACAACGGCAGACCACATGGATACGCCGCGACGCAAATATGCATAGGTCAGACCACGGAAACATAACTCCTCTGTAATCGGAGCCAGAATCACCGTATAGAGAATCAACCACACGGACACGGATTCCTCTGCCATACCCATGGAATCCAATAGCACCTCATACTCTGCTGCCCAGCTTGGTGCAATCAAAGAGGCCACCTCCGTGATGTATCCGGTGAGATACTGCAGAGCCATAGCAAGCATCAATGCCCCCGGGAACACCCAGAATCGATATCCGATGAAATGGTCGTGGGAAACCGGCTTGCGCATTCTCCAGTACCAAACACCGAAAATCAAACTGCAGACCACACCATAGGCAACCGAGATTCCGGTGTTGAATTCCGGTGTGGACAACAATTGGTTCAAGTGGTCATATAAGGCATTGGTCAGTTGTGTCGGATCTGTCGTGCTGCTTCCGGCCAGGAAAAAATACGCCATGGTTCCGGCAACCAAAAATACCAACACGTTCTGAACGAGGAAAATCACAACAATCGGTAGAAATCCTCGAATAATCTGTCGAAACTTCAATTCCATGTAACAAAAAACTTCCTAACTATTTTATTTAAGCGGTCTGATGTGACGAGTCCACCGGAAGTCCCATGAACTCCCGAAGTTCGGCCTCACGGTCGATGGCATCCTGCATACCGGCATCATACAACTGCTGCATCAGCTCCGGATCCACCGTGGTAGTCTTAATCTGGAAGGTGTTTGGCACATAAAAAATGAAGGCCTTACCTTCCCGCTCTAGAGCGCGAACCTTCTCCATCTGACGATTGTACCGCTCATGTCGATGATTGATATTATACACCGTCAAAGGATATTTGTGTCGCAAAGTTGCGGTGTATACACCACGCAGGGATTGGGGTTCCATCACGTATCCCTTAGGCTTGGACAACAGATATACCAGCTTGGTACAACCGTCGGCAAGGGCCTTCTCCACACCAAGGGAATCCCGCACTCCGCCGTCGAAATACATCTTGCCCCGAATCTCCACCGGCTTACACATCACCGGCAGGGCAGAGCTTGCCATAATCGGTTCAAAATGATTCCGCTCAATGTCTGCCTTGGTAAAATACTTCGGCCGACCGGTTCTGGCATTGGATGCGGTAATTACAAATTCTGTTGGATTTGCCACAAAAGCATCATAATCCACCGGATCCAATCCGTCCTCATTGGATAGTTCTCCATAAATATAATGAAGACCAAAGAATTCTCCGGTCTTCATCATGTTACTGATGCCTGCATAGCGGGGATCACTACTGTACTCCACGTAGAATCTACGGTTACGGTCTCTCTGGCCTGCCAGAAAAGATACCGCATTGGCGCTTCCTGCAGAGACTCCCATACAATACGGGAACGAAATATTCGCGTCCAGAAAATGGTCGAGAATACCTGCGGAATAGGCACACTTCATACCGCCGCCTTCAATCATCAGTCCTATTTTCTCTTGTAACATTTACATACTCTTTCTATGCCTGTCTCATCGCCGCTAACATATTGGTGAAGAACGCCATAACATCCTGACTGGAATAGTCATTATAGTTCTCCAACCACCACTGGCAGATTGCGATAATCATGGAAGCAGTTAACTGTGCATCCAGGTCTCTTGGCAATGGAGCCGGTGGCAATTCACCTTCATTATATAGGTTCATTGCTTCTTGTTCCATAGCGATTTTCATCTGCTGGAATACAATACCATGGGCATTCAGTTCCACGATTCTCTGAAGGAATTCATGCTCTTCATCTACCACAGCAAGAATTTTGGACAGCGCCTGAACGCTAAAGTCTCTGGAATCGCCTTGTGGAGGTGTCAGTCCCGGTTTCTTCACAAATTCTTGGCAATAGGTCTCCAATAAATCATACTTGTCTTCAAAATAGTTATAGAAGGTCGCTCTCGGGATCATGGCAACTTCACAAATATCGCTGACCGTCACCTTTTCGAAGGGTTTCTCCATCATCAAACTACACAGACTTTCAATAAAAATTTTGATGGTACGCTTTGCCGTCAGGCTTTTTCTTCGCTTATCATTCAATTTCATCTTTACTGATTCTCCTTTGATTTGAATTGTGTTGGTACTACGTTACTTAGGACTTAAAAAGTGTATTTAGAATTCCCCTTCCCAAGGATGCTCCGATGTTACCGCCCAAGGTTCGTCCGAACTTGCCGCCAACCGCGCTTCCCACGGTATTGCCCACCGTTCGTCCGATCGTTCCTGCCGCAGAGGATGCTACTTTTTTTGCTTCCCGTTTTACGGTTTTCTGCTGCTTCTCTTTTGCCTTTGCATCCGCAGCTTCCTTCTCGGCAGCGGCTTTGGCTTCCCCTTCTTCGATGCCCATTCTCTGGAAGAACTCGAAGGCGGAATCCCGATCCACCATATTAGCGTACTTCGAAGCCAATAGATTGTTGTTGATTTGTGCCTGACGCGTACCGTCATCTATGGCACCCATCTGTGACTGTGGCGGCAGAATGGTCACCCGCTCTACCACGGTCGGCGTGCCGTCCTCAGCCATGACTGATACCAATGCTTCGCCCACACCTAAGACTTCTAACGTCTCCTTGGTATCAAATGCAGGATTGGTACGGAACGCATCCGCTGCAGCCTTCAAATATTTCTGGTCTGCAGGCGTATATGCATGAAGCGCATGTTGCACTTTATTGCCTAACTGACTTAAGACGCCATCCGGAATATCCTTCGGTGTCTGTGTGATAAAATAGATACCCACACCCTTGGAGCGAATCAGTTTTACCACCTGCTCCACCTTATCCAAAAGTTCCTTGGATGCATGGTCAAAGAGCATATGGGCTTCGTCAAAAAAGAAGACCATACGAGGCTTTTCCAAATCGCCCGCTTCCGGTAACGTCTCAAATAATTCTGCCATCATCCACAAAAGGAAGGTGGCATACATGGTAGGATTCAAAATCAGCTTCTGACAATCCAATACATGGATTTTGCCCTTGCCATTCTCATCCGTTGCCAGCCAATCGTGAATATCCAGTGCCGGTTCTCCGAAAAAGAGATCTCCGCCTTCTGCCTCTAAGGCCACGATGGCGCGCACAATGGCAGACAAACTCTGCTTGGCAATGTTTCCGTATGTCAGAGAATACTCCTTTGCTTTGTCTCCCACATAGGAAATCATGGATTTTAAATCCTTGGTATCGATTAACAATAGGTTTTCATCATCCGCAATTTTAAAAATCACGGTTAAAATATCCGTCTGGGTATCATTGAGGCCGAGAATTCTTGCGAGAAGCAAAGGCCCCATCTCAGAGATTGTGGTACGAAGCGCAATCCCCTTCTCCTGGTATACATCCCAAAAAACAGTAGGATACTTACGGAAGTCAAAATCCGAAATACCAAGGGCATCGATACGCTTCTGCAGCGATTCGTTCATGCTGCCGGGATTACACATACCGGCCAAGTCTCCCTTCACATCTGCAAGGAATACCGGTACTCCCGCATCGCTGAAGGATTCCGCCATCACCTTCAACGTGATGGTCTTACCGGTACCGGTGGCGCCGGCAATCATACCATGGCGATTGGCCATGGATGGTCGAATCCAGATTTCTTCTTCCCCTGATTTTCCGATTAGAATTCTACCGTCTTTGTACATAACTCCCCACTCTCATCAACACTCGTTGCACATGTCTATTATATTACAATTAAACTGTTTTGTATAGTTGTCTAACATTTCTTGTCGATTTCCGCAAAAAGTAAGCCTATTTGCTCATTTCTTCCGCTTTTGCAACAGTGGCGCGGATGCCTTCCATCACGGTTCCACGGAATCCGCACTGTTCCAACGCTTCCACACCGGCAATGGTGGTACCTCCCGGAGAACATACCGCATCCTTCAATGCACCCGGATGCATGCCTGTCTCTAATACCATCTTGGCAGATCCCAGCACACTCTGGGCTGCAAACTTATAAGCCTGTGCCCGTGGCATACCTTCTACCACGGCTGCATCTGCCATGGCTTCAATCAACATATAAATAAACGCAGGGGAAGAACCGCTAACACCGATAACAGCATTCATCATAGATTCCGGAACCACTTCCACCTGGCCGAAGCTCTCGAACAATGCCTTTACCTTGGCAATGTCTTCTTCATTCAAATTCGCATTTGGCGTTATGGCAGTCATAGCTTCCCCAACTAAGGCCGGAGTATTTGGCATGGCACGAACCACCTTCAACTTGCCGGCCACATGGATGGACATCAGTGCTGTCTCAATCATGGACAAGGTCTTGCCTGCTGCCACGGAAATCACAATCTGGTCCGCTTCCAGCTTGCCATTGATCTGCGGCAATACTGCATCAAACTGATAAGGCTTAATCGCCAAAAATACCACGTCTGCCTTCTGTGCCACTTCTGTGCTATCCAAGGTCACGGTAATCCCAAGCTCTTTTGTGATACGTTCCTTCGTACCTTCACTCTTGCAAGAAGCAATAATCTCACTCTTGCCCGCCAATCCGTTTTTCAAGATGCCACCAATCATGGCGCTTCCCATGTTGCCGCATCCGATAAATCCAACTTTGTAATCTCTTTTCATTTGTTTCTCCTTTATGTTTCAGTCAATTGCAGAATCATTATACCACGATGTGTAAGTGGATGTGATACAAGCCCTGTATTTCTGTAGCGAGCCTCTTTGGACGTCAGTACTTGAAGGCTGCGAAGCAGGCTTCTTAGTACCTGCTACGTCCAAAGCGGAAGCGAGAGCGATCTCGCGGGAAATATAGGGCTTGTATCACAGACACGTATAAAAAAGCGTCGGAAAGAATCCGACGCTTTTGCGGGCAATATTAATCTGCTAAGAGTTTTTCTACAGTTGCTAATCTTACACAAACAGTAAAAATATCAGCAGCCTGTGTGATTTCTTCCAAGCTTGGGTAAGAAGGTGCAATACGAATGCAGGAATCTTTCGGATCCTTGTGGTATGGGAATGGCGCACCTGCTCCGGTCATGGTAACACCGGCTTCCTTAGCGAGCTGGATGGTACGCTTTGCGCATCCTTCCATGGTATCGAAGGTAATGAAGTATCCGCCGAGCGGCTTCACCCAGGTACCTGCTCCAACCGGAGTGATGTCGCGATCCAATGCATGAAGGACTGCTTCGAACTTCGGACGAAGAATTGCAGCATGCTTCTTCATGTGCTCCGGAATACGCTTGCCGTTCTCGAAGAACATGCAGTGGCGCAGCTGATTGATCTTGTCATGACTGATGGTCTGGATGGACATAGATACCAGCGCATCGTCAATATTCTTGCGGGAGGTTACCATACCGGCAATACCACCGCCTGCGAAGCTGACCTTAGAAGTAGAGCAGAACTCAAATACGATATCCGGGTTTCCTGCCTCTGCAGCCAATTCAATAATATTTGGAATCTGTACCTCTTCATCGTAGAGGTAGTGTACACAGTAAGCGTTGTCCCAGAAAATACGGAAGTCGTCTGCTGCCGGATGCAAGTTGGCAAAACGACGTACCGTCTTATCAGAGTATACATAACCCTGTGGGTTGGAGAACTTCGGTACACACCAGATACCTTTTACGGTCGGATCATTGTTTACGTACTTCTCCACCAAATCCATATCCGGTCCGTCGACAGACATCGGAATCGGAATCATCTCGATACCGAAGTGCTCGGTAATGGCGAAGTGACGATCATATCCCGGAGCCGGGCAAAGGAACTTGATTCCTTCCTGCTTCATCCAAGGGGTGTTGCCACAGATACCATGGGTCATGGCACGTGCAACGGTGTCATACATCATATTCAAACTGGAGTTACCATAGAGAAGAACCTGCTCCGGCTTGGCATCAACCATGGATGCAATGAGCTGTTTTGCTTCCGGGATTCCTTCCAGGCCACCGTAGTTACGGGCATCTAAGCCATTGGACATAATGATAATGTCCCGCTCATCCAGCACGTTGTTCAGCAAATCCATTGCCAAATCCAACTGTTCGGTAGATGGCTTACCACGTGCCATGTTCAGGTGTAAATCTCGCTTCTGATAAGCCTTGTAAGCAGCTTCTAAGCTTTCTTTTTCCTGAAGCAATTCTTCTTTTGACATCTCCTGATACTGTTTCATCTCTTTCCTCCTCGCGTAATCCTTTTCTTTTCCTTTTACTTAATTGTTATGTAGAAAATCCATATGTTCACGGATTGTCTTCTCATAGCCGTTCTCCGTCGGTTCGTAGAACTTCGTTCCCACCAGCTCATCCGGCAGGTATTGCTGCTCCACGTAGTGGTTCGGATAATCATGGGCATATTTGTAACCGATGCCGTGTCCAAGCTTGGCGGAACCGCCGTAATGGGCATCCTGCAGATGCACCGGCACGCCCTTAATCGCCACATTCCGAACTGCATCATTGGCAGCAAAAATCGCATTGCATGCTGCGTTGGACTTCGGAGCGCAGGCCACATAGGTTGCTGCCTGGGAGAGAATAATCTGGCTCTCCGGCATTCCCACGCGCTCCACTTCCGTTGCTGCGGAGGCTGCCACCACCATAGCCATCGGATCTGCATTGCCTACATCTTCCGATGCGCAAATCATGATGCGTCTGGCAATGAACTTCACATCTTCTCCGGCAGATAGCATCCGTGCTAAGTAGTACACCGCCGCATCCGGATCACTGCCTCGCATGCTCTTAATAAAAGCGGAGATGGTATCGTAATGATTGTCACCGCCCTTGTCATACTTGATGGCCCGCTTCTGGATACACTCACTGGCCACATCCAAGGTGATATGAATCACACCATCCTCCGACGGCTCTGTAGTTAACACTGCCAATTCAATCGCATTCAAGGCGCTTCTGGCATCGCCCCCGGATAAGTCACTTAAGAATTCCAATGCCTCCTCATCCAAAGCGGCATGATAGGCACCCATCCCCTTCTCTACATCATTGACCGCACGAAGGAGCAAGGTCTTGATGTTGTCCTGGGACAAAGGCTTAAGCTCAAAGACAATGGATCTGGAAATCAAAGCGCCATTCACTTCGAAGTAAGGGTTCTCCGTGGTTGCACCAATCAGAATAATGGTTCCGTCTTCTACAAAGGGGAGCAGATAATCCTGTTGGCCCTTATTGAAACGATGAATCTCATCAATAAAAAGAATGGTTCTTCGTCCGTACATGGCCATGGTAGTCTTGGCTTCTTCCACCACCGCTTCCATATCCTTCTTACCGGCAACCGTAGCGTTGATCTGCTTGAATTCACTCTTGGTGGAATTGGCAATGACCTTGGCCATGGTAGTCTTACCGGTTCCGGGCGGTCCGTAAAAAATAACAGAGCCCAGCTTGTCTGCCTTGATGGCACGATACAGCATCTTGTCCTTACCGATGATATGCTCCTGTCCTACCACCTCTTCCAAGGTCGTTGGGCGCATACGGGAAGCCAACGGGGACTCCGATTTGCTGTTTTTTTCTCTCATAAAGTCAAATAAATCCATGAAGGTTCCTCATCCTGCAATTATTTTTCTTAAAAATGAATTTTTAAGATGCGAATCTTGCATTTTGAGACAATTCTGCATCGGTTTTTCACTCAAAATGAATTTTCTGATTCAGAATTATTCATTCCATCTGTTCTAATATATAGAAAAGAACGGGTATTTGCAAGCATTCCTTTTATACTACTGTCTCTTCCATTCAAAATGTTGGTAATCCAACGGGTTAGACCAATCTCCGCCCCAGTCAAAGCCCGCTTCCGTAAAGAGCCGGTATGCCAAATCCTCGTGGGTAATGGCGTGCTCCTTCTCTTCCCGCTGCTCCATCATATCCTGCTCGTGGGCATCCAGGGTCTCTAACTTCGGCGTACCGTCCGGGTTGCACCAGACATATGGATTGTCATGGGGATTGATATCAATCGCAAATCCATAGGCATGATTGGACATGTCACTGGTTCCTGCAATGGTACGATAGCAGAAGGCAGAGGAATTATTGGCCAGAATGGACTTCCGGTCCGTGGTATTTCCGTCCGTCTCCCAATAATTATCAATTAACTCCATGCGTTCGATGGGATATCCCGCCTCATAGAGTTGCAGGAAAATATCCATGGTCACATCTGCAATCTCGGCATTCACAATCATCTCACCGCAACGACTCAAGCCGTCATAATCTACATACAGCATCTTCAAATAGCGAAGCTCCGATAGGTCCATACTGCC
>JAEEGI010010988.1_pt1 | contig 19609 bp, 22 predicted proteins | sample 8958751 | NCBI WGS metagenome assembly JAEEGI01 (sample SAMN16246545, study PRJNA631951) | gut metagenome | biome: gut microbiome; feature: rumen; material: KS-attached | host: Bos | place: Iran: Karaj | collected 2018-10 | reverse complement strand
CGTAACGTTCTTATCTGCTCTGGGCTTTTACTTTTGTAAGTTGCATCTCTTGAACAATTGGTTCGAACAAATTGTTTAAACAAATCCGTTTTAAGTGGATTATGGTTGATAAACCAATCTATCCTCTGTGATGTTGTTTATAACATCAAGATATTTTCTAGCGAGGAACTTAGCCATATTAAGATTCTGATCAAGATAATTTCCACAGTCATGTGCAGTTGCACCAGGAATGTCACCTTCGAAATCTCTGATAAATTCAAACATTTCCTTCATAAGGCCTACAATGTCCTTTGAAGCAAGGTCGCCTGCAAGAATAAGATAGAAGCCAGTTCTGCAGCCCATAGGACCAAAGTAGATTGTCTTATCCTTAACGCCTTCTTTGTTTCTAAGGAAGGTAGCGCCAAGATGCTCTATTGTGTGGATTTCTGCTGTATTCATAACAGGCTCCTTATTTGGAGCTGTCATTCTAAGGTCGAAAGTTGTTATGGTTTCTGCACCTACCTTATCCTTTCTAGAAACATAGATTCCAGGAAGAAGAACCAGGTGATTAACTGTAAAGCTTGCTATTTTTTCAAGTTCTGCCATTTTTTGCCTCCAATTATTAAAATTAAATGGAAATTTACATCCATTAAACATTTTTCATCAAATCAAAACTCCTTCACGATTATAGCAAAAAAAAGAGAGAATTACAATAGCTTACCCGCTTTTTATATATTGACATTTGAAAAAAGTAGTGTATAATAATACACGTTTTAAAGTTTAGTTTAACTAAACTTTTTGTTAAGAAAGGGGTGTTGTGAATGAAGATAGGTCCTAAGATAAAGGAGCTCAGAGTAGCAAAGAACCTCACGCAGGAGGAACTTGCTGATAGGTGCGAGCTTTCCAAGGGATTTATATCCCAGGTTGAAAGAGATCTCACTTCACCGTCCATAGCGACTTTGGTAGATATTCTTCAGTGTCTTGGAACAAACCTTGAAGAGTTCTTTACAGATTCTGAGCCAGAACAGATAGTTTTCAAAAAATCGGATTATTTTAAAAAAGAAGATGGTGAATTGAAAAATACCATTGAGTGGATAGTCCCAAATGCTCAAAAAAATATGATGGAGCCTATTCTTTTAAAGTTAGAGGTGGGCGGGGCTTCAACGCCGCAAAATCCGCATGCAGGAGAGGAATTTGGCTTTGTATTATCAGGAAGCATAGAAGTTCATATTGGAAATAAGACCTACAAGGCGAAAAAAGGGGAAGCCTTTTATTTCAAGCCTTCAAAGGAGCATTATATATCACAGACGGGACAGCTCCCAGCGACAGTAATATGGGTTTCAGCACCGCCAAGCTTTTAAAAATTCTTTAAGAAATAAAGAGTTTTTATAAAAATGGCTATGGGCTATTAAAATAGAGCTTATGTTAGAAAGGATCTAAAATGGAGAATAATAAACTTATAGATTTACAGCATATTACAAAATCTTATGATGGAGAGATGATTCTCGACGATTTAAGTTTATATATAAGAGAAAATGAATTTTTAACGCTGCTTGGGCCATCAGGCTGTGGAAAAACTACAACTCTCAGAATAATAGGAGGCTTTGAAAAGCCGGATAAGGGCAAGGTGATTTTTGATGGAAAGGACATTACAAATCTTGCACCAAATGAAAGACAGCTTAATACTGTATTCCAAAAATATGCCCTTTTTACAAACATGACCATAGCAGATAATATTGCCTTTGGTCTTAAGATAAAGGGAAAGTCAAAGTCTTATATAAATGATAAGATAAAGTATGCCTTAAAGCTTGTTAATCTTCAGGGGTATGAAAATAGAATGCCTGATTCGTTATCAGGTGGTCAGCAGCAGAGAATAGCAATCGCAAGAGCCATTGTAAATGAGCCTAAGGTACTTCTTCTTGATGAGCCTCTTGGAGCGCTTGACTTAAAGATGCGTCAGGACATGCAGTATGAGCTTAAGCGCCTTAAGAATGAGCTTGGAATTACCTTCATATATGTAACCCATGACCAGGAGGAGGCTCTTACCATGAGCGATACCATAATGGTAATGAATAAGGGCTATATACAGCAGATAGGTACTCCAGAAAAAATCTATAATGAGCCGGAAAATGCTTTTGTAGCAGATTTCATCGGAGAGAGCAATATTATTCCGGCAACCATGATAGAAGATAAGCTTGTAGAAATACTTGGAGCTAAATGGCAGTGCGTAGATGAAGGCTTTGGAAAAAATAAGCCGGTCGATGTAGTAATAAGACCAGAGGATATTGATTTAGTAGAGCCTGATAAGGGAATCATAAAGGGCAGAGTTACTTCTCTTATCTTTAAGGGCGTTCATTATGAAATGGAGGTTGAAGCAAATGGCTTTGAATGGTTAGTTCATTCAACCGATCTTTCGCCTGTGGGTGCAGAGGTAGGTATCTATGTTAATCCATTTGACATTCAGATAATGAACCGTCCTGAATCTGATGATGAAAAGGCTGTATCAGAACTTGAAAAGGAAGATTAATAGGCAGTAATAGTTGATCAGTAATAGATTAATAATATATTAAAGCCTTCATGGAGGAAAAATGAAAAATAGAAATAAGATGCCGCTTCTTGCAGCGCCTTATGGCGTATGGAGCGTAGCCTTCATTGTTATACCTCTGATAATGATATTATACTACGGTTTCACATCAAAGGCAGATGGAAGCTTTACCTTTGAGAACATAGCACTAATAGCGAAATCAGATAATCTAAAGGCACTTGGCTTATCGGTAGCTCTGTCTCTTATAAGCACAGTGATATGCCTTTTGATAGCATATCCTTTAGCCTTAATACTTAAAGCACTTAAGTTCAAGGGCAGCAGTTTTTTGATAATGATAATTATTCTTCCTATGTGGATGAATTCACTTCTTCGTACCATTGCCTGGCAGAATATACTTGAAAATACCGGAATATTAAATAATATTCTGACCTTTTTCGGGCTGCCAAAGGCACATATAATCAATACCAATAAGGCAATCATAATAGGAATGGTATATGACTTCCTTCCGTTTATGATACTTCCTATAAATAACGTAATTCAGAAGATAGATGATGATGTAATCAATGCTGCAAGAGATCTTGGGGCAAACTATTTTCAGACGATTATAAGAGTTATACTTCCACTTAGCCTTCCTGGAGTGATTTCAGGAATAACCATGGTATTCGTACCAGCACTTACGACCTTCGTAATTTCAACAATTTTAGGAGGAAGTAAGATACTTCTTATTGGTAATGTCATAGAGCAGTATTTCCAGTACATTTATAACTGGAATGCAGGATCAGGCTTATCGTTAGTTCTTATGGTATTTATATTTATAAGCATGGCATTAGTTAATAAGTATGACAAGGAAGATGAAGTATCAGCAGCCTTTTAAAGGCACTTTGGAGGAATTATGGCAAAGAGATTTTTTATGAAGCTATACGTAGCGCTAGTAGTCATATTTTTATATGCACCGATAGCAGTTCTTATAGTACTTTCATTTAATGCATCAAAATCCCGCGCAAAGTGGGGAGGCTTTACTACAGACTGGTATACCAGATTATTCAGTAATGCTGGAATAATGGATGCATTTAAGAATACTATCATAATAGCGCTTATTTCGGCAGTTGTTGCTACCATACTTGGAACGGCAGCTTCAATAGGAATGAACAGAATGAAGAGACTTCCAAGAACTGTAATGCTTGGAATAACTAATATACCTATGCTCAATGCAGACATAGTAACAGGTATTTCGCTCATGCTGTTATTTATAGCCTTTAAGATAGGGCTCGGATTTAAAGCAGTTTTAATATCACATATAACCTTTAACATACCTTATGTAATATTAAGCGTAATGCCGAAGCTCCGTCAGACTAGCAGAGCAAGATATGAAGCAGCTCTAGACCTTGGAGCAAAGCCGGCATATGCTTTCTTTAAGGTGGTGCTTCCGGATATAATGCCGGGCGTAATATCAGGCTTTATATTAGCCTTTACAATGAGTATAGATGATTTTATCATTACCTACTTTACAAGAGGAACCCAGGTAGATACCCTTTCAACAAAGATCTATTCTGAGGTAAGAAAGGGCATTAAGCCTGAAATGTATGCACTATCAACGCTTTTGTTTGTGACAGTGCTTGTACTTTTAGTAATAGTAAATAGAAGAAATGCTTATCTTGAAGAAAAACAGAAAAAGAAGAGATGAGCTTAAAAAAGAGAGGAGAATTATTATGAAGAAATTTAACAGGAGTTTAGCACTTAGCATGGCAGTATGCCTTGGAGCATCAACAGTACTTACAGGCTGCGGAACATCTGTAGAGGATAATACAGGCGAGGAAGTAGAAATCACTGTCAGCAATGAATTAAAGGCCGGTGAAAATGGTGAGGTGTATGTATTTAACTGGGGTGAATATATTGGAGATGGTGTTATTGAAGCTTTTGAGAAGGAAACAGGAATTAAGGTAAATTACATGGAATTTACTGAAAATGAGGATATGTATCCATTATTAGCTTCAGGTGCTAATAACTATGATGTAGTATGCCCTTCAGATTATATGGTAGATAAGCTTATAAAGGAAAATCTTATTCAGCCTATTGATAAAAGTAAAATTACAAATTATGGAAATATAGACCCGAAGTATTTAAAGAGCGCTGAGCTTTTTGATCCAGGCAATAAGTACTGTGTACCTTATTGCTGGGGAACTGTAGGTATTCTTTATAATACCAGCATGGTAGATGAAGAAATCACAAGCTGGAATGCACTTTTTGATGAAAAGTATTCGGGACAGATCCTTATGATGAATTCTCTTCGTGATGCATATATGATAGCACTCAACCTTTTAGGATATGATCTTAACACAACAAATGAAGCAGAGCTTGATGAAGCAACTGACCTTCTTAAGAAGCAGAAGCCTCTTTTACAGGCTTATGTTGTAGATGAAGTAAGAGACAAGATGATCGGCGGTGAGGCAGCAATCGGCGTAATTTATTCAGGTGAAGCAATTTACACTGCAAGAGAAAATCCAGATCTTAAGTATGTAGTTCCAGATGAGGGCTCAAATGTATGGATAGACGGCTGGGTAATCCCTACAAATTCAAAAAATACAGAAAATGCACATAAGTGGATTGATTTTATGTGCCGCGCAGATGTGGCTCTTGCAAACTTTAATTATATTACTTATTCAACACCGAATAAGGCAGCAAGAGAGCTCATTACAGATGAGGATATAAAGAATTCTACAGTCGCATTTCCGGGCGAAGACATTCTTTCAAGATGCAAGGCATATAATTACCTTACACCGGAAGTAGAAGAAATGTATATGGAAAAGTGGAACAGCGTAAAGTCTAACTAAAGGGGTTTACAGGTGTAAAAAAAGACTTGTAAAAAACATAAAGTAATGACATAATATATTAGAAACAGTAAGAGAAAATGAGATAATATATTAGGGACAGTATGATAAATGAAGAAATAAGCTATGACAGACTTCTTAAAATAAAGACGACGGGAAGGGATGATTCAAATGCGACTCAGCTAAGATATCCTTACGAACCAACCCCGTATTCTGTATTAGAGAGGCTTGCTAATAGCGGCTTAATTAGAAAAAAGAATGTACTTATAGACTATGGCTGCGGAAAGGCCAGAGTGCCGCTCTTTTTATCCTATCAGACAAGGTGTCAGTCTATAGGCGTAGAGTATGATGAAATAATATATTCAGAGGCAAAAAAGAATTTAGAAACAGCAGTTTATTCAATGAGAACGGATGTGATAAATCAAAGTGCAGAGGAATATCCCGTTCCTGAAGAGGCAGACAGGATATTTTTCTTCAATCCGTTTTCGGTTCAAATACTAAAAAAAGTAATCGAAAATGTCAGAAAATCTTATGAAAAGAAGGAAAGAGAAATATTGCTATTTTTCTATTATCCTTCTAAGGAATATATAGCCTATCTTGATGGCGAAGCCGGGCTTACAAGGGAAGCTGACATAGATTGCAGAGATCTTCTAGAAACAGAAGATGAGAGAGAATGTGTATTAGTATATAGGTTCTGAGAAAAAAAGGAGGACGTATGGCAATAAGCGCGCAGGAAAGACGCAGCAGTATACTCGAAATCCTTAATAATGCTGCGAGTCCGATATCAGGCGGACAGCTTTCAAAGAAGCTAGGAGTGTCTAGGCAGATAATTGTTCAGGATATTTCGATACTAAAGGAATCTCATCCAGAAATACTAGCAACAAGTAAAGGCTATTTGATAGCAGGAAAATTTGAAGGCGATGGTGCACAGACTTCAAAAGCGGAGAATGAGGCCTATTTAAAGCCAAATGGGAAGCCGAGAAGGGTTTTCAAGGTAAAGCATAGTGATGATCAGATGGAAGATGAGATGAGGAGCATAGTTGAGCTTGGCGGAGTTATGCTAGACGTCAAGATAGAGCACAGGGTCTATGGAACTATTTCAAGACCACTTAATGTCAGCAGCATCAGAGATGTCAGAAATTTCATAAATGATATCAAAAGCGGAGTGTCTTCTCCATTAAAGAATTTGACATCTGGCTATCATTATCATACAATAGAAGCTAAGAATATAAAAATTCTTGATGAGATAGAGGAAATGTTAAGAGAAAAGGGCTATCTAATAGAAACATTGGATGGCATGCCAACTTACAAGCCGAAGGATTATAATAACATTTGACTCTGAGGAACTGTTTGGTGAAAGGAGATTCGTATGAAGAAGGTAGGTAAGGTAATACTTAGAGTATTTGTAGTGGTTGCGGCTGTTGCAGGAACTATTGCAGGATTATTTTTCTTTAAAAAGAAAAGAAAAATACGAATAACTGAGGATATTGAAACTGATGATACTCAAATTGATGATACTCAAACTGGTGATACTCAAACTGATGATATTAAAACTGATGATACCCAAACTGATGATGCAAGCAATTCAAAAGCTGACTAAATATCTGAAATAAGTAAAAAATTTAAAAAGCCTGCTTTAATAAATAGAGCAGGCTTTTAGTGTTTTGAGGGAGGTAGAATGGAGAATTCCTTTAAGTTTTTTAAAAATGAAAAATGTGAATATTATCCTTGTCACAAAGGTTTTAGTAAGGAGGATGACTTCAATTGTCTTTTCTGTTACTGCCCTTTGTATTTTTTAGATGAATGCCCGGGCAGCTATAAAATAATAAAGACCAGGAACGGGAAAGAAATAAAAAGCTGCATGGACTGTGATTTCCCTCACAGGCCGGAGAATTACGGAAAGATAATAAAGTTTTTGTCTGATAAAATGAAGAAATAGGAAATGGAAATTTATAATGAAACACATAACTATAATCGAGGATGACCGTGCACTTAATATGGGAATAGCTCTTGCACTTTCTAAGGAAAAATACGTCTTTAAGCAGCTCTATAAGCTAGGGGATTATGATGAAAAAGAAGGAACTGATTTAATAATCCTTGACATAAATCTACCTGATGGAAATGGCTTTGACTTCCTGAGGAGGCTGCGTGAAAAGTCAAATGTACCCGTAATCATCCTGACTGCAAATGATCTTGAAATGGATGAGGTAATGGGCTTAGAGCTTGGAGCTGATGATTATATGACAAAGCCCTTTAGCCTTATGGTATTAAGAGCTAGAATAGATAAGATAATAAATAAAAATATAAAGAAAAGCACAGACATTTATCAAAATGGAGAATATGTATTTGACTTTGATAAAATGATCTTTACTGTAAATGGAGAGAGCGTAGAACTTAGCAAAACTGAACAGAAGCTTTTAAAGCTCTTTGTTCAGAATAAAGAACAGACTCTTACTAGAGATATCTTGATAGATAGAATCTGGAGTGATGGTGCAGAATATGTTGATGAAAATGCATTATCAGTTACAGTTAACCGCTTAAGAAAGAAAATAAATGCAGCAGGTCATATTCAAACTGTTTATGGAATAGGCTATATATGGAGGAATGATGATACTGAATGAGAAAAAATTCCTTGACAGACTAGATAAAATGCTTGAGGATGGCATCAATGGAACCTTCGAAGAAACGAATTTTGATGAAACAAGGTTATCAAAGCTAGAAACGAAATGGTTAAGATATCTAGCGTCTTCTAAGATTTCTCATAAGAAAAATGAAGAAGAAAGAAAAAAGTTAAAGGAATTAGTTTCAGACATATCTCATCAGACTAAAACGCCTATAGCAAATATCCTGCTTTATATACAGCTTCTAGAGGAGCAGGAATTAGATGAGCAAAGTAAAAGGCTTGTTGGAGAAATAAAGGAGCAATCAGAAAAGCTAGAGTTTTTGATAGAATCCCTGGTAAAGATTTCGAGGCTAGAAGCAGGAACCTTTCAGCTAGAGCCAAAAACAAATGATATAAAAGATATTGTAGAAAGAGCTATACTTCAGGTGAGCCCAAAAGCCGATAATAGGAAAATCAGTATTTACAATGAGAAAAAAAGCATTGAAGCAAGATTTGATGCAAAGTGGACGCAGGAGGCAGTATTTAATGTATTAGATAATGCAGTGAAATACGGCAAAGAGGGCGGTCAAATAAAGGTAAAAATAGAAGTATATGAAATGTTTGCAGCCATAATAGTATCAGATGATGGTATAGGAATATCAGAGGAAGAACTGCCTAGGATTTTTGGAAGATTTTATAGAGGAGAAAATGTAAGGGAAAAAAGCGGCGTAGGAATAGGTCTGTATCTGTCCCGTCAGATAATAGAAGGGCAGGGAGGATATATTACTGTAGAATCTAAAATCGATAAAGGTACGGCTTTTAAAATATACCTTCCAAGGTGAGATGAAATCTTACAAAACTGTTAGATTTCAGAAAGACTCTTGAAAGATTTACTTAATAGAATTTATGCAGTGGAGAGATTCACTGCATTTTTTATGGAACAAGAAGAAATTAGCTAAAATATTATTATGATAATTCTAGAGTTCTTAGAATATTGCCTTGATAAAGCCAGAAAGATTAACTATTAAGAGTCAAGTCGAAAAAAGATATTTTTTAAATAAAGTGTAGAAAGGAGAAATGATAACTGTTACAATAATTATCACGAAGGAGTAAAAAAATGACAATATTAAAAACTGAAAATCTGACCAAGACTTACGGCAAAGGAGAAAATGAGGTAAAAGCTCTTGAAAATGCAAATATAAGCGTAGAGCAGGGAGAGTTCGTAGCTATCATAGGAACATCAGGAAGCGGAAAATCCACGCTTTTACATATGCTAGGAGGGCTTGATAGACCGACCTCGGGAAAGGTTATAGTAGATAATAAGGAGATATTCAAATTAAAGGATGAAGAGCTTACTATTTTCAGAAGAAGAAAAATCGGCTTTGTATTCCAGTCCTATAATATTGTTCCTACCTTAAATGTATATGAAAATATAGTATTTCCAGTAGAGCTCGATGGAAATGAGGTGGATGAGAAGTATATTGAAGAAATAATAAAGATCTTAGGACTTGAGGGAATGAAGGAAAGGCTTCCGAATCAGCTCTCCGGAGGACAGCAGCAGAGAGTAGCCATAGCAAGAGCTCTTGCAGCAAAGCCGGCAATAATACTAGCTGATGAGCCAACAGGGAACTTAGATAGCAGAACTTCTCAGGATGTACTTAGCCTGCTTAAGATAACAGGAAAAAAGTATAATCAGACCATTGTCATGATAACTCATAATGAAGCCATTGCTCAGATGGCAGACAGGATCATGAGGATCGAGGATGGACATATTGTAATGGGAGGAGAGAATGATGACTAAGGTCTCAAATGGAAAGTTAGTGCGTAGATTGGCCTTTAGAGGAATAAAGGCTAATAGGAAGATGAATATTGTGGTAGTGCTTTCCATAATCCTTACCTGTTTGATGTTTACTACGCTTTTTTTGGTTGGAGGAGGTCTGATTAACGGACTGCAGCAAGAAACAATGCGACAGGTAGGAGGAAACCGAATGGCAGGCTTTAAATATGCAAGGCTTGCTGATTATGAGAAGGTAAAGGCTGATAAAGCTGTAAAAGATGCAGTTTATACCGTGCTTGTGGGAAATCTTGTAGATGAGAAATTAAAGGGATGCTATGTAGAAGTTAATTATGCAAATGATGAAGAGGCAGCAAAGGCAGCCTTTAGTTGTCCGGAAGTAGGAAATCTTCCTAAGGCATATGATGAAATGGCAACAAGTACCATTGCACTTGATGCTTTAGGTGTGCCTCACGAATTAGGTACTAAGTTTACGGTAAATATGGAAATAGACGGTGAGGTAAAAGAGCATGAATTTGTTCTTTCAGGCTACTGGGAGGGCGATAGTATAAACATGGCTCAGATGGGCTGGGTATCAGATGCTTTTAGAGAAAAATGGGCAAAAGAGCCAAAGTTACCTTTTGATGAGCAAAAAGAGGGCGGAGTAAAATATGCTGGATATATGTCAATAAATTTTAATTTCAGTAATAGTTTTAATATAATGGATAAGGCATATGCTCTGGCAACCAGGGTTTATGGCGATAAGGCAAATGTCAACTATATAGGCGTTAACTGGGCATATATGACAGAAAACTTTGGTTTTGAATACCTTATAATAATATTAATACTTGCATTCATAATGTTTACAGCAGGTTATTTAATTATCTATAACATATTCAACATAAATATTTCTTCAAACATAAGATATTATGGACTGTTAAAAACTATTGGTACCTCAGCAAAACAGATAAAGAAAATGATAAATCTGCAGGCACTTGTGTATTGTTTAGAAGGAATTCCTGCTGGAATAGTACTAGGTGTTCTGGTGGGAAAAGTGCTTTATAATGGAACGTTAAAAACAATTGTAATACTTTCTAAAAAGGCCTATGTAGAAAATACAAAAGTCACCATTTTAATGGTTCTTATTGCAATTATCTTTACCATAATTACTGTAATGATAAGCTGCAGAAAGCCTGGTAAAATTGCCGGAAGAGTTTCACCTATGGAAGCACTTAGGTACAATGATACAAACATTGAAATAAGCAAAAAGAAAAAAACTACTAAAAAAGTTACACCATTTTCAATCGCTAAGAATAATATGCTCCGCGGAAGAAAAAAGACTATCATAGTAGTATTATCACTTGTACTTAGCATCATTATGGTGAATATAGTGGGCACCATAATAATGAGCGTTGATATGGATAAGTACATAAAGCTTATGGTAGTAGGAGACATAAATCTTTTACGTGATAAAAACTATGATGATTATGATATGAATAATCTGATAAAACCGGAGTACCTTGAAGAGGCCAAAGACATAGATGGTGTAACAGATGTGGCAAGCGTATACTATTTAAGAGGCGATATGAAATTTATCGGTGAAGGAGAAAAAAGGCTAGAGCTATATTATAGTAAATATGCTTCACAGGAGGAATTATCTTATAGGACTTATAGTACTGAAGATAGCTTATCAGCAGACATATATGGTATATCTGAAAGATTATTGGATTCAGTAGATATTCAAGAGGGTGAAATAGATTATGATAAGTGGCGTACCGGAAATTATGTTATAGCTTACACAGCAGATGCAGTAAATCAAATAGAAAATGATGAAGATAATTTAGTAAGAGTAGGAGAAAAGATAAAACTAGGATGGGATGCAAGTAAAGAATTCGAGGTAATGGCGATAGGTCAGATGGCTTATCCAGTAAGTACTCAGGAATATACGGATATGGGAGGATATGCAATTATCCCTGATAATGAGTATTTTAAATTGGTCGAAGAAAGAAATGCATCCTGCAGCGAAGAAATGCTAAGTTACTTCGCAGATGAAAATTGTGCATTATCTGCGGTATTATATGTTGAAGATGGAAGAACTGAAGAAGTAAAGGAAAAATTGCAGCCTATAATAGATCAGCCAGGTAGCTTTGTCGTAATGAAAAGCAAACAGGATTATATGAATGAAATTGGTGATTTAATTTTGCTGATAAAGCTTGGAGGAGGTTTACTTGCTGGAGTATTATCCTTTATCAGTATTTTGAATTTTGCTAATGTAATAATAACAAGCATCGTATCAAGAAAAAGGGAGTTTGCGATGATGAATGCAGCAGGAATGACAGGTAGACAGCTAAAGCAGATGGTCATGGGCGAAGGTATTAATTACGCGGTCATCACCTCAATAATATCCATAGTATTAGGTGCCATAGTTAATGAACTGCTCGTAAAACCTATTACTAATGAAATTGTTTTAACTTCATATCATTTCACAGTAGTGCCTATTTGCAGCTGCATTGCCATTTTATTTATCTTAGCATTGGTAATACCATATTTATCATATAAAATAATATGTAGGGACAGTATAGTAGAAAGAATTAGAGATAATTAAAAGCGTATTCAAAAATTTATTTAAAGCGTATTCAAAGCGTATTCAAAGATTTATTTAAAGTGTATTTGAAAATAATGGTAAATGTTTAAAGAACAAAAAGATAGAGGTAATAAACTAGAAAAGGTTTATTACCTCTATTGTTTTTATAAGTTATCAGCCGTGAAACCCTAGGGTTTTTACGCGTATGGACAAAAGTGTAATAGCTTACTTGCTCATATTCCAGGACATTTCCCAAAAGGCGAGCTCATAACGGGAGCAGGCGGTGAAAATGTCGGCAAGGTGCTTTAGCTGCGCTTCGGTGTAGTTTTCTGTAAGGATATTTAGTTCATTTAAAAGAATTGCATTATCCTTTGCGTATTCTTCAGAAGCATAGCCCTTTATCCAATCACCATAAAAATCATCGTTTATTGAATCAGGCTTTGTCTTAACAATGTTTTTTGCAATAATCTCATAGCTGTATGCGCAGGAGAGAATCGCTGTAAGGATCTCGCCTTCGCCTTCTTCGTATGCTACACGGAGCATATAAGAAGTATAAGATAGATTATCTAAAGAGCGAGGTGTATTCTTAATATCCTCGTCAGTTACTTTAAGTCTGCCAAGATATCCTTTATGGACATTTAGCTCACCATTCATTACTGAAATGTATTTTGCAAATAAATTTGCGATTTTAAGGCTTTTAGCCTTTGCAACACCAACGGCAAAGGTCTTTGCATAATCTTCAAGATATAGGTAGTCCTGAATCATGTAGTAGCGGAACTTTTCTTTATCAAGGTCGCCGTTCTGAATTCCCATTACAAAGGGATGTTTATTATATTCCTTCCAAACATCATCTGCTGCTAAAAGCAGTCTTTCTACTGTATTCATTTTTATTTCCTCTCTATTATGGATTTAATCTTGTTAAGTGGCAATGATAATACTACTATTCCACAAATTATGAAAAGTGGTACATTCTGTGATAAATTATAAGCTAAGCTGTAGTTAAGAGCGTTCCATCCATCCCAGGCATTTTGAGAAAAGAAAAGTACACCGCTGCCGGTATGCGCAAAAATACTTATTGCACTAGCTAGTAGAACTCCGAGTAGTACCTTATACTTTTTATTTATGCCAAAAAGTCCTGTATATCCAAGGCATGAAAAGCATATCATGTGCTCAACGAAGAATTGTCCCCAGTGAGCTAAAGACCACACCGGAATAAGTATTAAGGCAAGAATACCGCAAAGCCAGCCGCCCATGAAGGCAAGCTTGTAATCTACTAATAATGCCATAAGCATTAAAGGAATAGGAGAGCAAAGTGATATGGTTGCCCCTGTAGGAAGAGGGAATCTTATTGAATCAAGCACAAGGGTCATTGCTACAATAATAGCACAAATGCACATTTTACGAGTTGAAAGCTTTAGCTTTCTTATCATAAATATAGTTACTAAATGATATATTACAGTAAAAGAAATTACAACAATTGCACTCATGACTCAGCTCCTTTGCTGAATTCGCCCTGAAGATCGAAAGCGTGATTCATTGGACCAGAGCCCTTTCCTAGATCTAAGTCAGCAGCAAGAGCGCCTGAAATATAATCCTTAGCGCGCTTAACAGCATCGTTTAAAGAAAATCCTTTGGCAAGATTTGAGGCAATGGCACTTGAAAGAGTGCAGCCTGTACCATGGGTATTTGGATTATTTATACGCTTTCCCTTAAACCAGGTGGCTTCACCGTTAGAATAGAGAAGGTCGTTTGCATCATTGATGTTATGTCCTCCCTTAAGAAGAACGGCGCAGTTGTAATTATCACCGATTTTCTTTGCAGCTGTTACCATGTCGTCTTCAGTTTTAATGGCAATTTCTGATAGAATCTCAGCTTCAGGAATGTTAGGAGTTACCACGGTAGCGATTGGCAGGAATTCTTCGATGAGAGTTTTCACTGCATCGCTCTTTAGAAGGGCAGAGCCGGAGGTTGCAACCATAACAGGGTCTACAACTATATTTTCTGCCTTGTAGAATCTCAGCCTTTCTGCAATTACTCGGATAAGCTCACTAGAAGCTACCATACCGATTTTTACAGCATCAGGATAGATATCCTCGAATACTGCGTCAATTTGATCCTTCAGGAAATCAGGTGTTGATTCCTGTATTGCTCTTACGCCGGTTGTGTTCTGTGCGGTAAGTGCTGTAATTGCACTCATGGCAAAAACACCGTTCATTGTCATGGTCTTAAGATCGGCCTGAATACCGGCGCCTCCACTGCTGTCACTTCCAGCAATAGTCAATGCTGTTTTCATTTTCATAAATATCTCCTTTCGTTTATCAGCATTTTTTATATAGCGGCATAAGGTGGTGCCCCCAGTCTACCGCTTAAAGATTGCTGTGGCGTTACGCTTTAGGCATTATGCGATGTGCATTATGCATTTGGCTTTATGCGCCCAGCATTTCTTCCGAAGCTTTACGGAGCATGCGGCATTCTGCTTCAATGTCAGATGCTGCAAAAATAGCGCTAACAAGTGCAACTCCGGAGATACCGGTGCCGGATAGCTCTGCGATATTAGTTTTGTTGATGCCGCCTATGGCAACAACTGGAATATCAACAGCATTACAAATATCACGGAGAGTTTCCTTTGAAAGGCTGCTGACATTTGCTTTAGTAGAAGTTGAAAAGACCGAGCCGGCTCCGAGGCAGTCTGCTCCATTTTTTACTGCCTCAAGGGCTTCCTCTACAGAATGTACGGAAACGCCAATCATCATGTCATTTCCGACTTTTTCTCTTACCTGATTTGCTTTCATGTCATCTTGTCCAACGTGGATTCCATCAGCATGACATTTAATGGCAATATCTACGTTGTCATTTATGAATAGTGGTACCTTGTACTTTTTACAGAGAGCAGAAATTTCAAGGGCTTCCTTTAGAAATTCCTCCTCGTCAAGTGTCTTTTCACGAAGCTGAACGCAGGTAACGCCGCCTTTAAGGGCTGTTTCTACCTGTTCATATAAGCTTTGATTCTTTGTCCATGCCCTGTCTGTAACGGCATAGAGCAGCATATTTTTCTTATCGCACTTCATATTTTGCTCCCTTCTTAAGCATTTCTGGAGTCATATTGTATATTGCATCAATTATGTAGTTTCTATAAGTAGAATTACCATCTAATGGAGTGAGCCTTTCATGCGCTATTTCGCCGGCGTAGCCCATGGCAGCAACTGCAGCAGCAGTAGCCTCTAGTGGGCTATCAGGGTTTGCCGTTACAAAGGCAGCGGTGAGACTTGATAGCTGGCAGCCTGTTCCGGTGATTGAAGACATGTCAGGATGCCCGTTATATATGCAGTAAGCTTTGCTACTATCTGCAACAATGTCTATTGCACCGGTTATGGCTATTACGGCGCTGGTTTTAGCAGAGAAATCCTTCGCAAAGGATACTGCTGCGGCGAGGTTTTCTTTAGTCACCTTATCTGAGGTGTTTGCATCTACGCCTTTAGGGGCAAGGGTTCCTTTTTCAGCAAGACTTCCTTTTTCGGTAAGGCTTCCTTTTTCAGCAAGAGTTCCTTTTTCAGCAAGACCTCCTTTTTCAGCAAGGCTTCCTTTTTCAGCAAGGCTTCCTTTTTCAGCAAGGCTTCCTTTTTCAGCAAGACCTACGCCTGCAGCAAGTGTCTTGATTTCAGAAATATTGCCGCGGATGGCAGTGAATTTAACTTCCTCAAGCAGTTTTTTTGCAGTGTCTGTACGGAGCTTTGAAACTCCAACGCCTACCGGGTCTAAAACAACAGGATGCTTTAATTCATTTGCAGTTTTTCCTGCGATAAGCATGGCCTTGATAGTGCGGCTGTTCAAGGTTCCTATATTGATATTTAATCCAGCGCAGATGCTGGTTATTTCCGCTACTTCGCCGTCATCATCTGCCATTATCGGGGCAGCGCCGCAGGCTATAGTAATGTTTGCACAGTCATTTACAGTAACATAATTTGTTATGTTGTGAATGAGAGGACTTTTTATTCGAACATTTTCAAGCATTTTATCAAGCATTTTAAAATTTCCTTCCAATAGTTATTGCAATTGCAGTTATAAGTTTATCCTTCCTGTTATTACAATTGCAGTTATAATTTTTATCTTACTAGTTATTGCAATTTTTGTTATAAGATTAATCTTGCATAGTATTGTAATTAGGTTTATAAGCTTACCTTGATAGTGCGCTCTGCATGTTCTGAAGGATGCCTGCCTTCTTTAGGCTGTAAACTAAAACTGCTGCAATTATTGCTCCGCCAGCCGTAGAAATAAGGAATGGAACAATATATACATAAAAAGCGAGCTCAGAAGCGTTCTTTCCCATAAACAGGATTGCAACCGGGTAAGCAGTGAGGCCTCCAAGAACAGCAGTTCCAAAAACTTCACCGATCAAGGTCAAAGGAAGGTTCTTTGTTTTAGAATAAACAAGGCCGCACATAAGAGCGCCGAACATACTTCCAGGGAAAGCAAGAGGGCTTCCGAGGGCTAAAAGGTTACGCAGAAGAGAGGAGACAAAGGCTGCTCCGACACCGTATCCGGGTCCTAGAAGCACCGCACATAGTATGTTTATCATATGCTGAATGGGTGCGCATTTACTTCCAAAAACAGGGAAAGAGAACATGCTTCCTACAACTGCAACAGCGCAGAATATTCCAGCAATGGCTAATTTTTTAGTGTTTGTTTTTTTCATGATAAAAATCTCCTTTGGGTTTAGAATAAGATTAGAAATAAAAAAATACGGGGAATACCTCAAGTGGTATTCCCCGTATATAAAGTCATTAACGTATAAAAGTATTAAGTATAAAACTTCGAATACAAAACTAAGTTACTAACAATATAAAAAAACAGAATATAAACGTTCCTACGGCGGCATTATCCACATCAGGTATAAGGGTCGAAGTTGATTACTTCCTCTCAGCAAGCTGACACAAGCTCCCCTGAATTTATTTCAAGGGGCATTATACAACTAATTATTATAAAAAACAAGAGATTTTTTTAAAAATCTTGCCCGGTGCTGCAAAGTGTGGTAAAATTTATACTGCGGGCCCGGAAAGTTCCTGCAATAAAAGAGAATGAGAAGAGGATAAGTAAATGAATGTAGAGGAAGCAAGAGAATATTTTAAGGAAGATCGTTATGCAATGTCTACGACAGGGATAAAGATAGATGAGGTAGGAGAGAACTATTCAAAATGCCATATAGATATTGAAGATAGACATTTAGCAGTAGGCGATCATGTAATGGGAGGGGCTATTTTTACACTTGCGGATTTCACATTTGCTGTTGCAACTAATGATAAGGAAAAGGTTACTCTTACACTTAGCAGCACAATCAATTTTGTAAATCAGCCTAAGGACAAGGTTCTTGTTTCTGAATGCAGATGCATCAAAGATGGAAGGAAGACCTGTGTGTTTGAAACTGAGATAAAGGATGGTAACGGTAGATTGGTAGCCACAGTAGTGAATACCGGATTCCATATGTAGATTGTTAATAATTTAACCAGTTAAAAAGACTTGTAGGTGTTGATAATGCTAGAAGTTATATGATTGAAGTACACTTTATTGATATAAGATTGTAATTATTAAATAATAAAAAGAAAATAAAGTACTTGACATTTACCCGAAGATGTATTATGATGTATTTACAAGATAAGTAACACTTATCAGACAGGAGATTTAAATAAATAAGATTATAATTCTTGAGGGATAGATTTATATACTGGCTCGAAGAAGCAGCTATTAACGCAGATAGCTGCTTCTTCAATGTGTGTAATCTATCTTTTTTTATGCCTTAAAATAGTAACCGGTAAGGCTTTAATAAGTATAACAGCGTATTCGTGAGGGACTTAGTCAGTTCTTTGCCTGGGATATCTAATGTTAGTAAAATCTCAAAAAAGAAAGTATTATAGAAGATAAGTTAATACAGTAGTTTGAAATGGCCAGCAGTGTTAGCTGGTCTTTTTTTTATTAAAAAAGTACTTGACAAAGTGTATATAGCTGTGTATACTGTGTATAAGTTAAATATATACGGTATATACAGCTATACACAATATAGCATAGCTTGTTAAACATCTTAAGGCGTATGTACCGTTATATATTAACTAAAATTTATAAGAAAATTTTCTTGAAGCGAGATTTTACATGGCATTGAAATGTTATAAAAGGAGGAACAATGGGAGATATTATATTAAAGTGTGAGAAAGTGAGTAAAAAGCTCACTTCAAAGGAAGAAAAATGTTTTAATTTAAAGGATATAAGCTTTGAGGTGGGAGCTGGCGAAGTAATTGGCCTTATAGGAAGAAATGGCTGCGGAAAGACTTCACTTATAAAGGTGCTTATTGGTACCTATAGATTAAATGATGATCTGGTAAATAAGGGAAGCGGAAAAGTGACCTTAAGAGGCTATGATAGTAAAAAGAATCAGAAGGATTATAGAAATGCCCTGAGCTTTGTACTAATCGATAATCCTTTTGATAAGACGCTTTCGCCGGTTGGAAATGGAGAGTTATACGGTCCATATTATTCAGGCTTTTCAATGGATAAGTATGTTGAAAATTTGAATAAGTTCGGAGTCTATAGCGAGAAGAAATGGTGGAGAAATGATAAAAATAAGAGCTCTGAGCTTGAGGACATGTCAACCGGAGAGGTGCTTAAAATGCAGCTCGCCTTTTCCTTATCTTATCCATCTAGCTTACTTGTAATGGATGAACCAACCGGTAATTTAGATGTTGAATTCAGAGATAGCTTTTATGATGTGATAAGAGATTATGTAAGCGATGAAAAGCATTCAGTAATAATATCAAGTCATATTATAGAAGAAATCGAAAAAATATCCGACAAATTATTATGGATAGGGAAGAGAAAAGTGGATGAAGGGGAAGAAGGATATGTCAGATTCTTTGGAACCCAGGATGAATTAAAGGAGCGCTACCGTATGGTAGAGGCTGATAAGAGTGTGATTGACAAAATTGATGGTGACATGCTTGTTGGAAAAGATGTGAATGAAGTTCATTCGCAGGCATTAGTTGATGTATCAAAAAAGAAACTTAGCAAAGAAATGGAAATTTATTCAAGATATGCTGATTTAAAAGAAATTTTTTATTACGTAGAACGCTTATAATGATGAAAGAGGCTGAAAATGGTAGGAATAAAGAATGTTTTTCGTGAGTATTTATTACATAAAAAATATAGGAAGGCTATGGTAATACTGACAATTTTAGGATTTATAATGGTTGCTATGTCAGGTCCCTTAGGGCTGTATACTGGACCGATTTACGGAGTATTATCATTGGTATTA
>JAEEGI010010986.1_pt1 | contig 19611 bp, 18 predicted proteins | sample 8958751 | NCBI WGS metagenome assembly JAEEGI01 (sample SAMN16246545, study PRJNA631951) | gut metagenome | biome: gut microbiome; feature: rumen; material: KS-attached | host: Bos | place: Iran: Karaj | collected 2018-10 | reverse complement strand
CTGCAAAAAAATTCTCGCGACCAAGCGGTTTGGGCAACAAGAAGAACTGCACCCAAGCGGGCCATTCGTCCGGCTCGACTAACCATTCCGAAAAAAGGACTAGTAATGGTTTATTTTCGTGCGGGGTCCAAGTCATGAGATTAGTGGTTGGTGATTAGTGGTTAGTCAATAGTCATTAGTTAGTTGTTAATCTAATAAAAAAGAGACTCGTAGAAAGTAAAAAGCAGTATGCGATTAATAAATCGTTGGACTTTGGCTGTAAAAGCGGCGGTGCGTGAAGCCGTACCAGAGATTCGGATTTTCGGCGATGCGTTGTTCAAGCCACTTGTTGAATTGAGTGTTGACGACGCTCGATTGCGAAGGAGAATGCGCGGAATTGGCGATGTTCGACGAGGAATGCGACGGGGATGCAAGATGCGACGGGCATGCTGATTCAGACTGCGCGGAATCTGCAACCTGCGCGCGTTCTACCTCAATCGCGTGAAGTACGCGGACTTTGCGGCGTTCACTCGGAGATGCGCCTTTCGAAAATGCGCCACTCGAAAATGCGCGGAGCTCTTCCATCCAGCAGATAAAAACAGGCGTTTGCGGACGATGCTTGAGCAGAAAATCCGGTAGCGGATTCACGTTCGCGGGGCGACCGAGAAAAGTTCCCGGGAGTGCGCTCGGAATGCGAGAGTCCTGATCGGCAAGCAAGCAGAATAGATTGCCTTCGTTCAGAATCCGCAGAAAGTCACGCGGAGTCCGGGCATCCACAGAATAACTCCGACCATCCACCGCACGGATTTTGCGTTCGAGAATGTTGTTGAGCCACTTCGGCTTCACGGGAATGTAGCTTGCCACAAGCGGGATTCCGAGGCAACAAAGCCACGGCCCCATCGCTTCGTAATTGCCGTAATGCGCCGTCAAAAAGATTCCGCCATTCCGCATTTTTTCGAGCACCGGCAGAGAACCTTCCGCAAGGTCAAAAGTCCAGCCATCTACGCAACAAGGGTACTTCGAGAAATCTGCGGGCAGTCGCTTGAACGTTCCAAAGCAGAACAAAAGCTCACTCGCATGGCGAGTCAAGTTTTTCAAAAGTTCTTCATAGCAGATGGGCGCGGCAGCCGAGGCATCGGGAGTCGCATTCGGCGCTGTAGAAAAAGCACCGGGGTTTGCAACGTTCGATGATTTTTGAAACACGTCAGGCATTACCGCATTCGGCGCATCCTGTTTTGCTACAGAAACCGCGTCAGGAAATGCGCCTAGATTCGATTGCGGAACTGCGTCGGCCACATGCTTTGCATTTGCCAAAACCGTTTTACGCTTCCAGCCCACAAGCCGAAGCACCGAATACGCGACGCGTGCAAAAATCACCGCCGCTATTTTACCAACAAAAACCATTACGGATTAAAGATACGAAAAATATTATTGTTTCGGTCTTTCATCCTTGGCACCGACATAATTTCGCGTTTTGGCAACACTTTTTTTGCGTTTTGGCGGTGAAATCAGGAATTTTTCTTCAATTTCACCGCCACTTTTGTAGTTTATCTAAAATATTCTAGATCAAAACGAGCCGAGCAAGCCGTTCGTGGCGGTGTTTTTTTGAAATTTTGCCCGTTTTCACCGCCAGCAAACGCCTCGTGAACCCTGCAAAAGCCGCCAACGCCTCATTTTGGCACACACAAACTAATTTTTGGCGGTGAAATCGCGAAATTTTCGTTCATTTCACCGCCACTTTTGCATTTTCAGCCCCTCGTTCGCGCTTTCAGCCCCAAAACGTCACATTAGCTGTTCGAGCATTTTTTCCACCATCATGGAATTAAGCGGACGGTCGTGCGTTTCCGTGGTCATCACGAAGTTCTTGCCCATACAGAAGCCATTCTGCAAATACAATTCCATCTTGGAGGCCATGTTCTGGCAATACTCCGGCACATCGATCATCCCGAAATGCTCCCAGACGAACTCCTGGTGCGTCCGCACGTTTAGGCAGGTAAAATCCGGGTACACGACAACGCTCTTACGGCCTCGCACTCTCAATTCAGCACGAGTTCCGCCAGCACAGCGATGACCCGCGCGTGCTCCACCAGCAGGGCCTCCCGCCCCACGCATCGCCCCCGTCTCATGCGCCCCCGCAAACAATTCATGCGGAAACTCGTAGCGATAAGGAATCCCCCTGCGGAACAGCGCATCCGCAATGATGATTTCGGACTTCGAACGCACGCGCTCGCCCCGCGCCGTCATCAGCACAGGCCCGTCCGCATCGAAATCGCGCCCAGCGTACTTCACCGCACTCCAGCGCGCCACAAAATCTTCATCGGGATACACAAGCGGGGTCACCAGCGAACGCCGCGCCGGATGCAGCAGTGCATACAAGTTTTCTGCAATAGACACATCGTACTTCACCACACACTTTTCCAAAGCAGCACGCAGCCTTTGAATTTCAGCCAGCATTTTAGCGTCGTAATCGCGCTGGGCAATGGCAGACGCAAGCGACATTTTTTCTTCCGGAATATACTCGCCTTTGCGCCCTGTCTTCGCCGTCACGCGAAAATACTGGAACCCACCACGATGCGGCGACACATTCAGCACGCCAGCCGGCGCACGCGAAAGCCTTTTTGAAAGCACTGCCTCGACAGACGACAATTCTTCAACACGCTCACGAAGCAGCGGCAAAAGACAATCTTTGGACAAATGTTCTACAACATTTTCCATAAAACTCCCCACTAAGTAATATGAACGGGCGTAAAATACAAATTTATTTCTACATTGACCAGCAGAGGCCAGCATAATTTGCAAAGAGACCGCACCAGTCAATAGCGACTCACAACCGCAAGATTTTCTCGACAAAGATTTTCAAGAGAACGTCCTGCGTGGCGAGAAACTGATTGACAGGTCAAAGAAAGCTATTTCAATAATGCTCAAGACCGATATATTCATATTTTTCATTTTCATCATCGGATTCAATTTAAATTCAAACTTTTTAGTAGGTCTATGTTTTTTGGCATACCCAATCCTATCTCTATTGATATTTTTCATGCTCTTTTCGGCGGTATCAATTTATTGTAAATGGCTTTACCACATTTTAAGAAATCTTCGCAAATTTATAGGCACTCATGTTTCACCCAAAATTGCAGTTGTTTACTCATTACTCCCTGGCATTGGACAACTTTTATCATATTTCATCTTCAAAGACATTCTCACTCATCAAAAAGAAGTTCTTGACACACATAGAACAGACACCTCATCAATACCAACAACCACACCCGTATCCCCCCTATTACTAGGACTAGGCTCCCTAATAATATTCATAATCTTTAAAATAATTACATTAGAAACAGTCAAAGAAATTGCAGGCTATGTAGCTTTCATGGCATTCTTTTTTCCCGTTATACCATATGTCTTTATTTTCAAAGTCGTTTTCGATATATTCGCAATCATCACCCTGCTCATCTACATGAAGTTGGTTCAACAACCTATATTGAATGAGAAAGCAATCGCCCAATTGAATATCGGCAACATAAAAGCAACCAATCCTGACAAAGAAATAAATCCAGAAATAAACGGCTCTCCTGCGGAGAATGACGAAATCCCACAAGATAACCCCTAAAACTTTTACTACTATTTATAACACTATGAGTGAAAATTGTCTTTTCTGCAAAATCATCAAGGGTGAAATCCCCTCCAAGAAAATCTACGAAGACGACGACGTGTTCGCCTTCTACGACATAGCCCCGCAGGCCCCGGTGCACTTTCTGGTAGTGCCGAAGCGCCACATCGCAACCATCATGGACATGAAGCCGGAAGATTGCGAACTCGTGGGCAAGATGCTCTACCGCGCGCAACTCATCGCCAAGGACCTCGGCCTCGAAGAGGGCGGCGCACGTTTCGTGTTCAACTGCAAGGCTGACGCGGGCCAAACCGTGTTCCACATCCACCTGCACGTGGTTGGCGGACAAGCGATGGGCTGGCCTCCGTTCCCAGCAAAATAGTGATTAGTGGTTGGTGGTTAGTGGTTAGTGATTAGGATTTAAATTAAAAGTGGTTGGTGATTAGGATTGCAAATAGAACGTTCTTTTTACATTCCTGTTTACTAACCACTGTTTACTAACCACTTAAAATAATCCCTGTTTACTAACCACTGTTTACTAACCACTCAACAACATGCTCAAATCCCGTGCCATTGTTCTGCATCGTTTTCCGTACAGCGATTCCAGCTGGATTGTCAAAGCGCTGACGGAAGAATGCGGTATCGTATCGTTTATCGTCAAGGGCGGAAAGAGAAAAGAGTCTCCGTTCCGGGGGGCGCTTGACCCGCTCGCATTAAGTGAAGTCGTCTTTCGGCAAAATCCGAATACCGAATTGCAGTTCATCAAGGAAGCGACGCTTTTGGACTGGCGTAAGGACTTGCGTAACGATTTGCTCAGCACAGCAAAAGCGCAAGTCATGACCGAGATGATTATGCGATACGCTCCGCAGGGCGTTCCGCTCCAAGAAGAGTTCGAACGGCTGGAACAAGCGCTCCGCGACTTTGACAGAACTTGCGGCAGTTCCGACGCGACAAATGCGAACTCCGCCAATGCGTCAAGTTCCGTGCGCTCGTCAACATTGGCAGACTCGCTTTCGACAAATTCCGCAACAGCATCAAACACGTCAAATGCGGAACAAATCGTTTCGCCATCGGCGAACGCCCCCGCAATATCGACAAATTCGCCTATACAAGATTCGCACGTCGCACAACACGGCTCGCCCACATCGCCATGTATTACGCATTCGTCAGCATCGAATGTTCCTGACAAGTCGCGCATTTTCGCGCAATGGCTTTTAGACACTTGTGACATGTGGGGCTATAATCTCGACCTTACAACCTGCTGCCGCTGCGGCAAAACACTCGACAAACCCGCCGCAGACTTTTTTCCCGAAACAGGCGGATTCGTTTGCAAATATTGTCTCGGCGTCGATACACCCCGCGCAAAAGCGGAAACGCTAAACGGTCTTTGGGCACTCCACCGTGGGCAACAAATTGAACATCCAGAATTTTCCGAGAACGCGCTCCTCGCCTACTTGCGCCACCACATCGGATTTTTGAAAGAAATCCATTCTATTAAATTTCTGAACGAGACGAGAAAATTGTTTGGGAAATGAGGTCGGCTCTACGAGCCTTTGAGCGATGAGCTCGCACCTGCGGCGCTTTGAGGTAAGTGCAAAAACATTTTCAAATTGAATTTACGAGCGACATCAAAGGGAGCTACGCTCCACTTGTTTCTACTCAATTCTCTCGTAACTCTCAACTAGCAACTCCCAACCAATTAGCCATAACTTTACACTATTTGTATATTTGCCCATAGTTAAAAAAGTTTAAGTGAAGAGGTCATCATGTTAACACCTGAAGATATCAAAGCAAAAAAATCCAAGCACGAAATGATTTCCATGATCACCGCCTACGACTTCGCTTTCGCAAACATTGCAGAAGCCGCCGGAATTGACCAGATTCTCGTAGGCGATAGCCTTGCAAACACAATGCTCGGTTACAAGAGCACGCGTGAAATCGGCATGACCGAAATGCTCATCTTCACAGCAGCCGTCTGCCGTGGCGCCCCAAACACTCACGTTGTCGCCGACATGCCCTACTTGAGCGACAAGGATCCGCAAACCGCTTACGACAACGCCCGCCGTCTCATGGATGTGGGAGCTTCCAGTGTGAAGATTGAAGGCACACCCGCCGGCGTTCTCGAGTTCCTGCACGAAAAAGGAATTCCCGTTTGCGGGCATCTTGGACTTTTACCGCAAACCGCGGAAAACTTCAAGCAGAAAGGCCGCACCGAAGAAGAAGCTCGCGCTATTGAAGAAGCCGCCAAGTTTGTTGACGGTCTTTGCTTCGAAACCGTTCTCGAGCACATCCCCGAAGAACTCGGCAAAAAAATCACCGACGAAATCAGCATCCCAACAATTGGAATCGGTGGAGGTAAGTTCACGGATGGTCATGTACTCGTGATGCACGACGCACTCGGCATGCACCAGCGCAAGATTCCGCCGTTCGCCACAAAATTCGTAGATATGTATTCCGTTGGTGTTCAAGGACTTAAGAAATACATCGAAAGCGTAAATGCAAGGGTATAAAACTAATTTACACAAAATCACATTTAATATAAGATAATCAAATTTAATTATTTGCGAAATCGATCTCTCTTATTTTTGATAGAGGTCGATTTTTCTTTTACTCTAAATTTTTCCTTATTCACTTTTTTTGATACAAAATTTTTTCTAAAAAATTTCAAAAAAAAATAAAATAAGTGTTGATTATTTGTGAAAAAGAAGTTATTTTTCAGATATCAAACAATAAAATAACATAAAAGGAAGAAAAAAATGGCTGAAACAAAAACTGCAAAGAAACCCGCTGCTGCTAAGAAGCCTGCTGCCGCTAAAAAGCCGGCCGCTGCTAAGAAGCCCGCTGCCGCTAAAAAGCCGGCCGCTGCTAAGAAGCCTGCTGCCGCTAAGAAGCCGGCCGCCGCTGCAAAGCCCGCTGCCGCTAAGAAGCCGGCCGCTGCTAAGAAGCCCGCTGCCGCTAAAAAGCCGGCCGCTGCCAAGAAGCCCGCTGCCGCTAAAAAGCCGGCTGCTGCTAAGAAGCCCGCTGCCGCTAAAAAGCCAGCTGCCGCCAAAAAGCCAGCCGCTGCTAAGAAGCCCGCTGCCAAGAAGTAATCTTCTTTTTGACCCAACGATTTATGGCCCGCATTTTTTGCGGGTCTTTTTTATTATATAGTCACACCGCCCGCAAGCATTCACTCATGCTTCTATCCAAACAAAACCCTTTGTAACAATAATATCCTTTGGCGACTCGCCACACCTTTACTATTTTTGAATCATGATTTCAGAAAAAGACTTGACCCAATCGCAAAACATTCCGTACGAAGAACGCATCAAACGCATCGAGAAAATGATTGATGCGGAATCCGAGCCAAAAGCTTTTGAACTCGGACTTTTGCTAGCTCTCAAGATGGGGCAGGAAATCCGCGAAAAGAAACCGCTTGGCAGCACCACGGGCGACATCGTAGCCGGTTGGAGTTCCAAATATCCGGAAAGCGTTGTCGAAGAAGCTATTGCACACGCAAAGCAGTTCCTCACCAATCCAGGAACTCTCGCTGAAAAGATGAAAAATATCATATTGAAAATGAAGCAAAGCGAAACAGAAAGCGAGAGTGAAAATAAAGAAACTGGCGAGGATCAAAGTGGAAAATAGACTCCAGGCAACCATCGACATCGGGAGTCACAGTTGCATTCTACTGATTGCGGCGTTTGACGACGTTCCTTTAGAAACCGCCAAGCCCGTAGAATCCGCTGAAGTAAAAAGCGAAACGGAAGTTCCCACAGAAAATGAAGAAGCAAGCGAAAATGTGGCATCGGTAGAAGCGCCATCAACTTCTGAAAACGAACATGACGAATCTACGAATCCGGCGGAGCAAGCAACAACATCTGAAGCTCCGGTCACTCCGGCGACTCGCAAACTTCTCGTACCGAAATTGCAGAAAGTAGAAGTCTGCCGCCTCGGCGAAGACATTTACGAACACGGAAAAATCACGCCCGAACGCATCCAGGAACTTGTGCAAATCATGACAAAGTTCCGCATGGATTTGCACGCTCTCGGTGCAGACCTCAAAGCAGTCGCCATGACCGAAGCCATGAGAAAAGCGGAAAATCCTGACGAAGTCATCGAAGCCGTTGAAAAAGCTGTTTGGATGAAACCCCGCGTCATCACTGGCGAAGAAGAGGGCAAGCTCACCTACCGCTCCGTCAGGGAATGGCACGGCTCCGGCTTTGTCACAATAGACATCGGTGGCGGTTCCACGGAACTCAGCAATGGCGAAACGACGTTTTCGATTCCTGTTGGCGCACTCAAGATGTTCAAGGCGATGGGTCCGATTCCCGGTCCGGAATACAAGAAGTTTATCAAGGAAACATTCAAGGATTTGTCGTTCAAGGGCATGACGAAAAAGCCTATTTACCTTATCGGTGGAACAGGTACTGCACTTGCAATGGTATTCTTGAATAAACAAGTGTTCGACTACAAAGCCATCGAAGGACTTGAATTGAGTCTCTCCGACCTCGAAGCCGTCACCACGAGAATCACGAACCTTTCAAAGGAACTGCGCGCGATGCTTCCGGGACTTGAAAACGGGCGTCACGAAGTCATCATTTGCGGGCTTTTCTGGTTGCGCTCGCTGCTTGAAAAACTCCGCGTCAACATGTTCAAAATCAGTACGGCAGGGCTGCGATTCGGGCTTCTCTACCCGCCTGAAAAAGAACCGGAACAAAAGCCAAAGAAACGCCCTCCATTTGCGAAGAAGACAGAGAATGGGGAAAATTAAAAATTAAAAGTTAAAAATGAAAAATGATAAATCAATTTTTAATTCTTCAATTTTAATTCTTCATTTTTTCAGGTAAAAATTTATGCGTATAAACAAGTACATTTCTCTTAGTGGTTTTGCAAGCCGCCGCGCCGCAGACGAACTCGTTGCGAATGGACGCGTACAGGTGAACGGAGAAACCATCTCCGACCTCGGCCATCAAGTAGATGAAACGAAAGACCAGGTGACAGTCGATGGCAAGCTCCTCAAAGTTTCCACGAACAAGAAAAGCAAAGTCATCATGCTGCACAAGCCCGCCGGTTGCGTCTGCACCAAGGATGACCCGCAAGGCCGCCGCACAGTCTATGACTACTTACCGCCGGGATACCAGAATTTCAAATACGTCGGACGGCTCGACTTGCAGAGCCGCGGTCTCTTGCTGTTCACCGACGATGGCGAACTGCTTTACCGCCTCACGCACCCGAGCTTTGAAGTACCGCGCAGTTACTACGTGTGGACCACGCGCCCGCTCAGCGAATCTGCCGCACAACGCCTAGTCGATGGAGTCGATATCCGCGACCCCGAAGATCCTGACGCACAAGAAGAAATTGCGTTCGCCACAGACGTTTATCTTGAAAACGGTTTTGCAGAACTTGTGCTTATCGAAGGCAAGAACCGCGAAATCCGCCGCATGATGCGCGCTGTCGGTTACGAAATCCGCGACCTCAAACGTGTGAGCTATTGCCAGATTCAGCTCGGCGACTTGCCCGCCGGCGAATACCGCGAACTCACAGCAAACGAACTCAACAAATTACGACAGGCAGTGCATTTATAGACGAAAGAACGCCCGCCACAGCGGGCTATAGACGAAAGACGAGAGAGAGGCGAGAGTCACATCGGCAAGTACGATTGCCGATATAACCGAGCTGAAAAGTTTTGACTCGAAGAGTAAAGACGAGAGATTATAGCAATGTGCAACGAGCAAAAAATTTTTACTAGGCGGCGAAGCCGCGATTATTCCTCTCTCGTCTCTAGTCTCTCGTCTTTCGTCTAATTAAACCTCATTACCTAACCACTAACCACTAACCACCAATCACCAACCACTAGCCACTTTGACAAAACGAACTCTCTACATCGGTGATGTGCACGGCTGTGCGGACGAACTTTGCGAGATGATCGACAAGTTCGGCTTCGTTCGTGGAAGCGATACGCTGTACCAGACCGGCGATATCATCAACAAAGGTCCCGACACATTGCGTTCCATCCGCATCGTCGAAGAACTCGGCATTTTGACCGTTCGCGGGAACCACGAAGAACACCTCGTCCGCATGATGGAAACTCCGCAAAGCCAATGGACCGAAAAGCAACGGAAACGCTTCAAGGCGCTCTCGCTCGACGAATGGATCTATATCCGCGACACGGTCAAAACATGGCCGCTTTGGCGCGACACGCCACATGCATTACTCGTGCACGCAGGACTTGAACCGGGCAAAACGCGTCTCGAAGACATGAGTCCTGAAGTACTCCTCTCCATCCGCTACTGGAATGACAAGCCTTGGTTTGAACAAGTGAAATGGGAAAAGAAAGTTGTCTTTGGACACTGGGCCAAGATGGGCTTTGTGAACATTCCCGGATTTATCGGACTTGATTCCGGCTGCTGCTACGGCAAGTCGCTTACCGCCTGGTGCCCCGAAGAAGACAAGTTCTACACCGTCAAAGCACTCCGCGAATACACGCCCGTCAAGGACAAAGCCAAAGAATCCGAAGCAGCCCCCTGCAAAGTGCTCGGCGACAACACCCCCGATTACATACCGCCAAAGACGTTCGACGAAATCAAGGAACGCATCGCAAGCGGCGACATCGCCTGCAAGGAAGAAACTCCCGAAGAATCGAACATCCGCAAAGCAAGCCCCTCCATCAGCGCCGAATGGGCTGGATATTAGACGAAAGAACGGCTCTGCGAGCCTACAGACGAAAGACGAAAGATTATGTTTGGCGGCGAAGCCGCGATTATAAAAAAACTTCTTACTTCCTACCGCCTACTTCCTACTAACCACTAACCACCAACCACTAAATTTCTATCTTTACTCTAGGCATTTAACCACGGAACAACAATGACAGCAGAAGAACTTTACAATCGTCTCAAGTCCGTCAAGCCGGGCGCAGCACTTTGCACTTACACCATGGAAAAAGTGGAAAAGATGCTCCCGCTCATCAACGAAATCAACGAGCTCAAAAAACAGCAGGACACGGTTATCCTCGCCCACAGCTATTGCGCTCCTGAAATTCTTTTGGGCGTTGCCGACTTCACTGGCGATAGCTTCAAGCTCAGCAAGGACGCCACGACCGTCCAACAAAAGACGATTCTCTTCTCTGCCGTGCGTTTCATGGGCGAAACCGCCAAGATTCTGAATCCGCAGAAAGACGTCATCATTCCGGGCCCGCTCACAGGTTGCAGCCTCGCCGATTCCATTACCGGCAAGGATGTCGAAGAACTCCGCAAGCAGAATCCGGACTACACGTTCGTTTGCTACATCAACACCACCGCCGACGTGAAGGCCGCCTGCGATGTCTGCGTCACGAGCGGTAACGTGATGCACATCGTAGAAACCATCCCGTCCGACAAGATTTACTTTGTTCCGGACGCACTCATGGGCCAGAACATCATCGACGAGATGAAACGTCGCGGTGTCAAGAAGGACATCAAGCTCTATAACGGCTGCTGCTACGTTCACGAAAACTACGATCCGGATTTGATTCAATTCTTCCGTAGCCAAAACCCGAATCTCAAGGTGATTAGCCATCCGGAATGCAACCCGTCCGTCGCGATGCTCAGCGACTACGTCGGAAGCACAGGCCAGATGGTCAGCTACATCAACCAGCAGCCCAAAGATAGCTGCATCTTGCTCCTCACGGAATGCGGCCTCAATGCACGCATGCACTACGAACATCCCGATATGAACTTTATCGGTAGCTGCTGCATGTGCAAGTACATGAAGTCGAACTCGCTCGAAAACATCCTGGAAGCGCTCCGCCATCCCGAAAAGGCAGAACACATCTCGCTCGACGAAGGCGTGCGCGTGAAAGCCAAGAAGTGCATCGACGCAATGTTCAAATACGCTGAATAACCCTCTATAATAAATTACAGTTCACAACAAGCAGCCGTAAAAATTCTATCTTTACGGCTACATTGTTTTTTGGGATGCTAGGAACCTCTTGGGGAAACAAAATGAAAAAAATTTTATTGACAGTCATTTTATTGTGCACAACTGTTTTCGCGCAACCCACCGATAGCGATTTAGGTTATTGGCCTCGTTCCTATTTTGCAAGCATCGGTTTCGGAGTCATCGCCAACCGTGGTGATTTTTTCGATAGAACCATAAAAGTTACAGGCGACGATAACATTGTAGAAACAGTCAATTTACCCCAAACCAAAGTGCTCATGTCCCCCGACTACAGCATTGGCGTAAACATTCGTGAATTTTCGCTTGCGGCAACATTCCAGTATTGGTCCATGAACGTCGCCATTAACGGTCTCCCCAACAATATCACAGAACAAAAAATGCGTTTCATGAGACTGGGAGCGGATTTCACTTACAACTTTTTCTACCCTGAATTTTTTCAAGTCGGTGTAGGCCTTGGCTACTCATTTTCTTCGCTAAATATCAAGGAAAATGCGACAAGCGCAGAATTGGGGCTCACAAATTCAGAACTAATGGGTTCATCAATCGCACTCATCACAAACGTACGTTATTACATTACGGATTTCTTTTGCCTAAATCCGTCTTTGCACTTTTACGAGACTTGGTATAAAGCAGTCAATACAAAAAATGCAGGGACTCAGGATTTAAAAAGTTACGTATGGCAAACTTACATAGCCATATCCATGAGCTTAATGGTCCAGTTTTAATTAACTAAAGAAGGCACAAAAAATGATAACATTCCTAATTGGTGTTGCAATCCTCATCATTGGATATTTCACCTACGGCAAGTTCGTTGAACGTGTATTCGGCCCCGATGACCGCAAGACTCCGGCGCTCGCGAATCCGGACGGCGTTGACCGCGTTCCCATGCCGCATTGGAAAAACGTTCTCATTCAACTTTTGAACATTGCCGGCATCGGCCCCGTGATTGGCGTGATTTTAGGCATCAAGTTCGGCGCCATCGTGTTTATACTGCTTCCGCTCGGCAACGTGCTCGGCGGTGCGGTGCACGACTACTTTAGCGGCATGATTAGCATGCGCAACAACGGTTACAACGTGCCAGCGCTCTCCCGCAAGTTCTTGGGCAAGGGTCCTGCTAAGGTTGTGATGGCACTGATTTCGGTGGCGCTCATCCTTGTGGGTGCGGTGTTCACCAACACGCCGGCAGCGCTCGTGAATACGCCGATTCTCGCCGGTAACCACGTTTCGCCCACGCTGTTCTGGGTGGCAGTCGCCGTCATCTTCGCCTATTACTTCGTAAGCACGTTTTTCCCGATTGACAAGATTATCGGTCGAATCTATCCGGTTTTTGGAGCACTTTTGATCCTCGCATCGCTTGCGATTTTCGTAGGCATCATCCCGAACTTGAACGTGCTTGACGAATTCTGCTTTGCAGACATTATGAGCAACTTCCACAAACATCCCTCCGGCCAGCCGATTATCCCGATGCTTTTTGTGACGATTGCTTGCGGCATCATCAGCGGTTTCCACAGCACGCAAAGTCCGCTCGTTGCCCGCACTGAAGTCACCGAAAAGACGGGCCGCCAGACGTTCTACGGCATGATGATTATCGAAGGTTTGATTGGCATGATTTGGGCTGCCGGCGGTATGTTCATTTATCACCAGATGCCGGAACTCTTGACGGGTGCATCGGGCGTGAAAGTTTTGAGCGTCCTCGTTTCGACCGTGATTCCTTGGGCTCCGATTTCGATTCTCGTGGTCGTGGGCGTGATTATCCTTGCGATTACAAGTGGCGACACGAGCCTCAGAAGTTTGCGTTTGACCATCGCAGAACTCACGGGACTTGAACAGACCTCCGTGCGTAACCGCTTGATTCTCACGGTTCCGATGTTCGCTCTCTGCGCTGTGATTATTTTCTGGAGCAACTTGAACCCCGAAGGTTTCAACATCTTGTGGAATTACTTTAGCTGGAGCAACCAGCTCATGGCCGTTTGCAGTTTGAGCGTTGCTGTAGTTTATCTCCGCAGCAAAAAGAAGAACTTCTGGATAGCGCTGATTCCGTGCATGTTCATGACGTTCATCACGACAGATTACATTCTCTGGGTGAGCCCCGAAAACCTCAAGGGCGCTCCGCTCGGATTTGGGCTTGACTACAAGACAGCACTCGTAATTGCACTCCACGATGCAGCCATCATCGGATTCCTCCTCTGCACCCGCGGTAAAACGCTTACCAAGATGGAAGGTTTCGATCCTGATGTTTGGAACCCGGATTTGGACGAAGGGAAGGTCCCCAAGGCTCAGTAAGGCGATGCCCGACAGTCATCCCGGACTCGTTCCGGGACGGGCTTGACAATTGTTGTGAATCTCAAGGGAAGCATAAAAAGCATCACGTACCACAACCCGCAAAACGGGTTTACCGTGATGCGCCTTAACGATACCGAAAGCAAAAAAGTCGTTGTCGTCACAGGCTCTTTTCCGGCGTTCCAAGCAGGCGAATCCATCTCCATCGAAGGCACTTGGGGCAGCCACCCCAAATACGGCAAGCAGTTCCAAGCGACATCTTTTGAATACCTCGCCACAGAAGATAACGACATCGTCGAATACTTGGCAAGCGGGCAATTCCCGGGCGTGGGGCAAAAAATTGCAGAACGCATTGTCGAAGCTTTGGGCGATGCGACCGCAGATATTCTCGACAACAATCCGGACAAGTTCCGCGAAGTGAAAATCAAGGGGTTCCCGGCCCGCAAAGTGGAAGCGTTTTTGGCACGTTGGCAAGAGGCTAGGCACAGCCGCGAAACGATGCTGTTTCTGTACAAGCACGAAATTGTCGGCAGTGTCGCAAAACGCCTTTGGAACAAGTTCGGTCAAGCGACCATCGAACGCATCACGCAGAACCCCTACATGCTCTGCGAAGAAGTCTGGGGCATCGGATTTTTGAAGGCCGACGAAATCGCACAGAAAGTCGGATTTCCGAAAGACAGCCCCGAGCGCTTCCAAGCGGCATTGCTTTACACCTTGCAAGAATCCTCCGTGAGCGATGGGCATGTGTTCTTGCCCAAGAACGTGCTCTTGGAACGCACATTCCGCAATCTGCGTTTGCAGCCAGACGACGACGGCCCCATCAACACGCTTCTCGACGAATTCGAAAAAGCAAGCGAAACCGGACGCATCAAACGCGAAGGCGACGACTGCTATTTTCCGCCGCTCTACAATGCCGAGCAACGCATCGCAGACAACATCAAGCTCCGCCTACGCTATAACGAGCTGCCTATAGACAACTTCGAAAACAACCTCGCGCAGTGGGAACGCGAACACCAGTTCAGCTTTGACCCGATTCAAAGACGGGCCATCCAGATGGCGCTTTCGCGAAAAATTTCGATTATCACAGGCGGCCCCGGCACCGGCAAGACGACCATTCTCAAGGGCGTTTTGTACCTCGCCCGTCAAATGGAAGAATGCGTGAACCTTACAGCACCCACAGGGCGTGCCGCAAAACGCATGGGTGAATGCTGCGGCGAAAAAGCACGCACCATCCACCGCTTGCTCGAAGTCGATCCGATTTCGGGAAAGTTCCACCGCGACGAGAACAACAAACTCCAATGCAACTTGCTCATCGTCGATGAATTCAGTATGGTCGATACATGGCTTGCCGCCTCGTTCCTCGAAGCGACTCCGCTCAATGCACGAATCGTACTCGTGGGCGATGCCGACCAGCTTCCCAGCGTGGGACCTGGCAACGTGCTGAACGATTTATTACGTTGCTCAAAAATTCCGAGCACGCGGCTCCAGCATATTTTCCGTCAAGCAAGCGGTAGCGACATCGCCGACAAAGCATCTAAAATCAACCAAGGCATTTGCCCTTCGCCCATCGAAGGCCCGAATTTCCACTTTTTGCCCTATGAAACCGCCGACGAAGCCAAAGACCTCATCGCACGCCTCGTCACATACGGCATCAAAGAAAAAATCGATATCGACACGCAAGAGATGCAACTTCTTACGCCCATGCGCAAAGGCCCGCTCGGCATTTACGAGCTGAACACGTTCTTGCAAAACCTACTCAACCCCGATAAAGAACGAATTAAAATTGCAAGCAACAACTGGAGCACGGGCGACCGCGTGATGCAAATCCGCAACAACTACGACAAGAACGTATTTAACGGCGACGTGGGCATCATCTACAAAATCGGCAAAGAGACAAAAAAAGTCACAGTTTTTTTTGACGACAAGACTATCGAATACGAGCCGGACGAAGTCGAAGAACTCATGCTCGCCTACGCATGCACTATCCATAAGAGCCAAGGTAGCGAATACCCTGCCGTCATCGTCGTACTCGATTCAAGCCACAGCATCATGCTGCAACGGAACCTCATCTACACCGCCATTACGCGTGCGAAAGGCCACGTGTGGATTTTATCTGCACCTGGAGCATTTTACCAAGCCGTCCGCAACAACCGCAGCACGCGCCGCTACACGAAGCTCACAGAGAAGCTCGACTAAAGAAAGCTTTGGCACACGGCCCAAAGCACATCTTGAACAAAGCCGAAGGGACAACACTTTTCCTTTTAGACTCGTCATGCCAGACTCCATCTGCAATTTTCTTTCTCATCATAGCAAGCTCTATCAGTCCGCTTCTTTCTCGTCATGCCGGACCTGATCTACCCTCTTTTTTTATAAATTACCTTCGATGATTTTTTTGCTTATCGTCATATACGTTGCATTCATTGGACTTGGCCTCCCCGACACCATTCTCGGAGCCGCATGGCCGCTCATGCGGCAAGACCTCCACACGCCCATTTCGGCAGCCGGCATTCTCTCCATTATAGTCTCGATTGGGACAGTCATCTCCAGTTTACTCACACCAAAATTTCTCCGCATTCTAGGGACAGGCAAGCTCGTCGCCTACAGCATAGCACTTACCGCAATCGCCTCCGTCGGCTACGGATTTGCCGATTCGTTCAACGTCCTCTGCTTATGGGCAATCCCGATGGGCATCGGGGCTGGAGCTGTTGACGTGGCCATGAACAACTTCGCCGCCATTTATCTAGAATCCAAACACACGAACTGGCTGCATGCAAGCTGGGGAATCGGAGCAACGCTCGGCCCGTCGCTTCTCTCGTTCTCGATCATGACAGGCAACGGCTGGCGTGGAGCATACGAATATGTCGCAGCAACCCTCGCCGCAATTTTCGTATTGATTCTCATTTCGCTTCCACTGTGGAAAAAAACAGAAAAACGCGGTGGACTCTCGAAGAACATCACCATTCCGGGAACTCCTGACAACGCCCCCAAAAAAGCCACGCATCTTGAAAACAGCTCTTCAGGGAAAGCCGCTCGTACAGACAAAAGTCCAAACAATGCTCCGCATATCCGTTTTCGCGATGCCCTCCGCGTTCCCGGCATGAAACTTTCGTTCCTCACGTTCTTCTTTTATTCCGCACTCGAAATTTCGACAAGTCTTTGGTGCGGCACCTACCTCACCGCTTGCGGTTTCAAGCCCGAAGTCGGAGCAATGGTCGTTTCGTTGATGTTTGCCTCCGTGATGGTCGGGCGAATCATCAGCGGATTTTTCGCCATCATGTTTACCGATCACCGCTTGATTTACGCTGGAATTTTCATCGTTGCCGCAGGCTGCCTTGTGCTTTCGCTCCCGCTTCCGCTGTGGATGTTGCCCGTTTGCATTTGCTTACTCGGGCTAGGCTGCGCTCCCGTCTATCCTTCCCTCATCCATGCGACCCCGGCACGTTTTGGTGAAGCGCTTTCAAGCCGCGCCATCAGCATCCAGCTTGCAGGCTCTTACATCGGCTCCATCATCATGCCACCGGCATTCGGCCTCGTCGCCACTAAATTTTCCGTCCACCTTTGGCCGATTTCACTTTCGATTTTCGTCGGTTTATTACTTTTATGCGTACTGTTGCTAGACTTCGTCACGCACAAGAAGCTCAACAAATCTTACGCACGAGAACGCGTCCTAGACATTCTTCACGAAGTCTCCATGGAAAGCGTCAAACGGGAACGTTTAAAGCGCAAGCGCAAAAAGAAACATTAAGGGGTTTATTATGAATATCAAGCAATTTGTATTCAATCCGTTCGGAGTCAACAGTTACATTATCAGTAACGATGTAGGCGATGCCCTCTTGATAGACCCCAGCGTAAGCAACGCCCGCGAACAGGCTGCACTTGCCAATTACGTCAAAAGCGAGAATCTCAAAATCCGCCGCCTTTTAAACACGCACTTGCATCTCGACCATGTGCTCGGAAATTCATTTGTCGAACGCACTTTCGGCATCAAAGCCGAAGCGCACAAAGCAGACGCGTTCCTTTTAGACTTGCAACAAGAACAAGCTCAAATGTTCGGCCTCCCTTGCAACGACATTGCACCTGCTCTCGGTAAATTCCTTGACGAAGGCGACACCGTCGAAATTCCAGAAATCAAATTGCAAGTGATTCACGTTGCAGGCCACTCCCCCGGCGGTCTCGCTTTCTACTGTGAAAATCCCGGTAAAGTGAACGGACAAGACGACGTGCCACCGCTACTTTTCTCCGGCGATATTTTATTCGCAGGCAGCCGCGGACGCAGCGACCTTTTCGGCGGCGACGAATTCGCACTCGTAAGCGGCATTAAAAACAAACTGCTCACGCTCCCTAGCGAAACCGTCGTATTCCCCGGCCACGGCCCAAGCACAACGATTGGGGACGAAAAAATGTGGTACTAGGGAAAGTATTACTTTTCTTCCATCGTCTCGATTTGCTTGCCGAGTTCACTTGCCAGCTGAGAATCTTCGTTATAGATTGCGTTAATTCGTTTGCAACTGAGTTCAAGTAAATTGCGTGCTTCGATGGAATCGCTTTGTTTGCGGAGTTCGCGCAACGCCTTGTCGATTCGCTTGACGTCGTTCTGGTCGGGGTAGCCCTTCATGAACGTGTAGAAAAGCTGAATTTGTGTGTTGTACTCGCTGTCGGATTCGCAGGCGAGCAAGAACGGGATGACTCGTACGTTGAGGAGCTTCGAGAGGTCGCCCATGAACGTGTTGAGCGTAAGCCCTTTCGGGAAAAGTTCTTCGGTGTCGTTTTGGATATCTTCGGTGCCAACGAAATCGCCTTCTTCGAACTGCGAAAGCATTTCGTTCAACATATCCATTTCACTGCGTTTCGCTTGTTCGCGATACTTTGCTTGATAATAAATGGGCAGCGTCGTGAGGCAATAGTGAGCTTGGTTCGCACCGATGAATTCGCCGATGTAGTAGATGTCGGCCTCTTCCTTGAGGATGTCTTCTTCGTTGCTGAAATTTCCGATGCGTGCCGGAATGGGAATGACTTCCATGCTCGAAAGTTCATGGAGGCGTTCGCGCATGGCATCGACATCGACGTTTTCCGGGAGTTCCACGCCGTTTTCTTCCATCGTCTTGAGGAAGTTGTTGAACTTTGCATCGACGGCACGGTCTCTTTCGCGCTTGCTGGGTCTGTCATTGAACTGTCGAAAATCGCCTTCCAACGTCAAAAGGCCGTTTTTGATCATGTCGTCAAACGGCGTTTCGGCGGGTTCTGCATCTGGGGTGGGCAAAATACGTGCGTATGCAATCATTCTGCCGCACAACTGTTCGTCATTTCCTTTTTTCTGTTCAATTCCAAGCATGGTTTAAAATTAACAAATTCTAATGGACTTGGACAAGTTTTTGCCTACGATATCCTTGCGATGCGGTTCGTACGATGTAAATTCCGGGAGCAAGCCCATCCAACGAGGCAAACCCCTTTGCATAGCGAACGAGTTTTCCGTTCGTACCGTAAATGCGGGTTTCGCAGGTGGCCGCCGCCGCGTGCAACGCTCTTGGAAGAATGGTTGTCGAAGTGTCGCTCTTTTCGACGTTCTTCTCGATGAGCTTAATTTGGTCGAGATTGGGGCCGTCGTTCCCTTCAACGATGCTGAAGGTGATGTAGCTAGCTCCTTTGGGGAGCGTGATAGTGGATTCTTTTGTCTGGTACGTGGTCCACTTGTCGGTCGCTTCAAACGAAATTGTCGTTGCGCTCTTGCATCCGTCAACTCCTGCGGTACATGTTCCCGGTGCTGCAAATGCGAGGCTGCGGGCTTTGCCGCTACCGTTGGCGTATGCCATTTCCATCGTGTATTC
>JAEEGI010010984.1_pt1 | contig 19623 bp, 16 predicted proteins | sample 8958751 | NCBI WGS metagenome assembly JAEEGI01 (sample SAMN16246545, study PRJNA631951) | gut metagenome | biome: gut microbiome; feature: rumen; material: KS-attached | host: Bos | place: Iran: Karaj | collected 2018-10 | reverse complement strand
TGAGCAGAGAGCAGCTTGAAGGCATTGCTCAGGAACATCAGATCAAGAACATCAAGAAGCTTAACGACGAGGATCTCTCTTTCGCAATACTTGACGCCCAGGCTATGGCGGAATCTCTCAAACCTATCGAAAGGCCTAAGGCCAAGCGCGGAAGACCGCGCAAGACCGAACAGCCTGCCCAGAAGAAGGAAACCAAACCAGAAGAGCCTGTAAAGGAAAAGCAGGAGGAGAAGGAACCTGCCTCCAAGACTCCGGCCAAGCGGACGACAAAGACAAAGAAACAGGATGCCAAGGCTGAAGAGGTATCCAAGACCGAACAAACCCAGGCGGAAGAACCTGTAAAGAAACCGGCAGCCAAGAGGGGCCGCAAACCGAAGACCGCGAGCACGACGGAAGAGAAGCCTGCTGCCACCGCAGAACCTGCCGTGGCCAAGTCGGAGCCGGAACCGGCACAGCCGGTCCAGCAGGAAAAACCTCAGGACAATCCTGCGGAGAAGCCAGTCAGCGGGAAGGAATTCATACACCAGCTCTTCGATGACTTGAAGGACGACCCTGCCGCACAGGCTGACAATGGCCAGAGGAACGGCAAGAAGCAGAAAAACAAGTTCAACGGCCAGAATCCTAACCAGCAGAAGCAGAATTTCCAGAACGGGAACCAGAGACCGAAGGCTCCGGAGATTGAATTCGAGGGTACTGTCGAAGCGACCGGAGTACTTGAGATCATGCCTGACGGCTATGGCTTCCTCCGCTCTTCAGACTACAACTACCTGAACTCCCCTGACGACATCTACGTCAGCCAGGGACAGATAAAGAACAACGCACTCAAGTCGGGTGACACCGTGACCGGAGAAATCCGGCCTCCTAAGGAGGGAGACAAGTACTTCCCTCTCGTCAGGATCAAGTATATCAACGGGCGTACGCCGGACTACATCCGCGACAGGGTACCGTTCGATTTCCTGACTCCTCTCTTCCCTGACGAGAAATTCAACCTCCTCGGCCATGGTCACCAGAACGATGTATCCTGCAGGATAGTCGATATGTTCACCCCAATCGGAAAGGGCCAGCGCGGCCTTATCGTGTCCCAGCCAAAGACGGGTAAGACCATGCTCCTCAAGTCCATCGCCAATGCGATCGCCGACAACCATCCGGAAGTCTATGAGATTGTACTCCTGATCGACGAACGTCCGGAAGAGGTCACCGACATGAGCCGAAGCGTGAAAGCCGAAGTCGTCGCATCCACATTCGACGAGCCTGCGGAAAGGCATGTCAAGGTTGCCAACATGGTCCTTGAGAAGGCCAGGAGACTTGTGGAATGCGGACATGACGTGGTGATACTCCTTGATTCAATAACAAGGCTCGCGCGTGCGTACAACACTGTTCAGCCAGCATCGGGAAAGGTTCTGACAGGTGGAGTGGATGCCAATGCGCTCCAGAAGCCGAAGAGGTTCTTCGGAGCTGCCAGGAATATCGAAGGCGGAGGTTCGCTTACCATCCTTGCGACAGCTCTGACCGAGACCGGTTCCAAGATGGATGACGTTATTTTCGAGGAATTCAAGGGTACCGGCAACATGGAACTCCAGCTGGACCGCACCCTCGCCAACAGGCGTATCTTCCCTGCAGTAAACGTCGTATTGTCCAGTACAAGGCGTGATGATCTGCTTTACAGCCGCGATGTGGCCAACAGGATCTGGATTCTGCGCAAGCTCCTTGCCGATATGAATCCTACCGAAGCCATGAACTTCATGCTTCAGCTGATGGATGAATACAAGACCAATACGGACTTGCTGGACAATATGAACAAGGTCTCCCCTCGCGAAGCGAAGTATTACGACACCTTCTAGTACTGGTCCCAGGACTTTATCTGGATATCATCCAGGTCCATTGCGCAGAAGGCGCGGATAAACGCTGTAGCCAGCCTGGAATTGGTGAACAGCGGAACATTGAAATCAATGGCTGCACGACGTATCTTGTAGCCATTTTTCATTTCCAGCAAGCTGAAGTCCTTCGGCACGTTGACGACCATGTCGACTTCCTTGTTCTGGATCATTTCCACTGCAGGTCTGAAACGTCCCTTGAAGTTCGGGTTCTCGCATTCGCTCGGCCAGAGAACCTTGGTCGAAGGGATGCTGTTCTCTACCAGATACTTGTAGGTACCGGCGGTCGCGAACAACTCATATCCCCTGTCGACCAGGAGCTTGCAGGCATTGAGCATATCCGCCTTGGTGCGGGGATCGCCCGTGGAGAGAAGGACACGCTTTGCAGGAATCCTCTGTCCGACTGAAAGTACGGACTTGAGCAGAGCCTCGTTAAGGTCGTCGCCAAGGCATCCGACTTCGCCGGTCGAACTCATATCCACGCCCAGCATAGGGTCGGCTTCCTCCAATCGTGCGAATGAGAACTGCGATGATTTGACTCCGACATAGTCCAGGTCGAAGGCACTCTTCTGAGGGGCTGAAGGATGCAGTCCAAGCATAACCTTGGTCGCGAGTTCGATGAAATCTATCTTCAGAACTTTAGACACGAACGGGAAACTTCTGGAAGCACGCAGGTTGCACTCGATGACCTTGATGGCGTTCTCCTTGGCAAGAAACTGAATGTTGAAAGGTCCCGAGATCCTCAGCGCTCCCGCTATGGCCCTGGCTATCTTCTTGATGCGCCTGACGGTTTCGACATAAAGCTTCTGCGGCGGGAACTGGATCGTGGCATCACCGGAATGGACTCCCGCATATTCGATGTGTTCGGAAATGGCGTATGCTATGATCTCGCCTTCATCTGCGACAGCGTCGAATTCGATTTCCTTTGCCCTCTGGTAGAATTTGCTGATGACCACCGGATGTTCCTGTGAGACTTCTGAAGCCAGGGAAAGGAAATGGCGGAGCTTTTCATCATCGTAGCAGACATTCATGGCAGCTCCCGAAAGGACGTATGACGGACGGACAAGCACCGGGAAGCCAACCTTTTCGATGAACTTGTCGACATCCTCGATCGTGGAAAGTTCGCTCCATTCCGGCTGGTCGACACCGAGAGCATCGACGATGCTGGAGAATTTGTGGCGGTCTTCGGCCTTGTCGATACTTTCCGCACTCGTCCCGAGGATCGGCACCCCGTGGGTATGCAGCCTAAGCGCCAGATTGTTCGGAATCTGGCCGCCCACGGAGACCACGACGCCATGCGGATGCTCGATCTCGAATATGTCCAACACCCTTTCAAAGGTCAGCTCATCGAAATACAGGCGGTCGCACATGTCATAATCCGTGGAGACCGTCTCCGGATTGTAATTGATCAGGACGCCCCTGTACCCATGTTTCTGGATCGTCTTGAGGCACGTTACCGAACACCAGTCGAATTCCACTGACGAGCCGATGCGATATGCTCCGGAACCCAGCACGATGACTGATTTACCGTCATCTGAATACTCTATGTCGCTCTTGGTGCCGTTGTATGTCAGATACAGATAGTTCGTCTTGGCCGGGAACTCCGCGGCGAGGGTGTCGATCTGCTTGACGACCGGGACTATTCCCTTTGACTTGCGGAATTCGCGCACCTTGTCCATATTCTCGCCCTGGTTGCCTGAATCCTTCCAGACAGCACGCTGGATCTGGAAGTCGGAGAAACCCTCTTTCTTTGCGAGCAGGAGCAGTTCTGCAGGCATTTCGGCTATATCGTCATACCCGTGCATCTCCTCGTAGGTGCGGACGATGTTCTCGAGCTTGTTCAGGAACCATTTGTCGATCTTGGTGAGCGAGTGGATCTGATCGACCGTGTATCCCGCCCTCATTGCTTTCGAGATCACAAATATGCGGTTGTCCGTAGGTTCGCGGAGAGCTTCGTCGAGGTCTGTCAGGTGGAATTCCTTGTTGCCCACGAATCCGTGCGCCCCCTGTCCGATCATCCTGAGGCCTTTCTGTATGGCTTCTTCGAAGCTGCGGCCTATGGCCATTACTTCTCCGACTGACTTCATAGAAGATCCGATCTTCCTGGACACTCCGTGGAATTTGCTCAGGTCCCAGCGAGGTATCTTGCATACGATGTAGTCCAGAGCCGGTTCGAAGAAAGCAGGGGTGGTCTTGGTAACTGAATTCTTCAGGTCGAAGAGACCATATCCGAGACCAAGTTTGGCTGCAACGAATGCGAGCGGGTAACCGGTCGCCTTGGAAGCAAGTGCAGAGGAGCGGCTGAGCCGTGCATTGACTTCGATGACCCTGTAATCCATCGCATCCGGATCATATGCGAACTGGACGTTGCACTCACCCACTATCCCGATATGCCTGACGATGCGGATCGAAAGTTCCCGCAGGAAATAATAGTCGTTGTTGGAAAGTGTCTGGGAAGGCGCCACCACGATACTCTCTCCGGTATGGATGCCGAGGGGATCGAAGTTCTCCATGTTGCACACCGTGATGCAATTGTCGTAGCGGTCCCGCACTACCTCATATTCGATTTCCTTCCATCCCTTGAGGGATTTCTCCACAAGCACCTGGGGAGAGAATGAGAATGCTTTGCTGCAGATCTCTTCCAGTTCCGCTTCGTTGTCGCAGAAGCCGGAACCGAGCCCTCCAAGAGCATATGCCGCCCTGATTATCAAAGGGAAACCAAGTTCAGCGGCTGCTTTCCTGGCCTCTTCAAGGTTGGCTGCAGGGTGGGATTTGATGGTCTTGACCCCGATCTCATCCAGCTTCTTGATGAACAGGTCGCGGTCTTCCGTGTCCATTATGGCCTGTACCGGAGTACCCAGTACCTGGACGTTGTACTTTGCCAGGACTCCGGATTCGTATAGCTCTACGCCGCAGTTGAGCGCGGTCTGTCCTCCGAAAGAAAGCAGGATCCCCTGAGGGTGCTCCTTAGCGATGACTTTTTCTACGAAATATGCCGAAACAGGGAGGAAATATATCTTGTCCGCGACACCTTCCGATGTCTGGACGGTCGCAATGTTCGGATTGATGAGGACGGTCTCTATCCCCTCCTCGCGAAGAGCCTTCAAGGCCTGTGAGCCGGAATAGTCGAATTCTCCTGCCTGTCCTATCTTGAGAGCCCCGGAACCGAGGATGAGGACTTTCTTGATGTTCTCGTTCTTCATAACTTGCCGATGAATTCGTCGAATAAGAAATTTGTATCGGTAGGGCCGCTGGATGCTTCCGGATGGAACTGCACTGAGCAGAAAGGCTTGGTTTTATGCCTTATCCCTTCATTCGTACCGTCATTCATGTTTACGAACCAAGGTTCCCAATCATCTCCGAGGGTCTTGTCATCGACTGCGAATCCATGGTTCTGCGAAGTGATGTAACACTTGTTCGTTCCGACCATCCGAACCGGCTGGTTATGGCTCCGGTGGCCGTATTTCAGTTTATATGTATTGGCGCCCCCCGCCCTGGCGAGGAGCTGGTTGCCCATGCATATTCCGAAAATAGGCTTGTCTCCTTCCATCGCCTTGCGAAGGTTGGCCACAGTCACATTGCAGAACTGCGGGTTGCCAGGACCGTTCGAAATGAACAGGCCGTCATATTCAAGAGTGTTGAAATCATAGTCCCATGGCACCCGGAGCAAGGTTACTCCCCTGTCGACGAAGCACCTCAGGATGTTGTGCTTGACTCCGCAGTCCACAAGTACCACCGTCTTGGCGCCGCTGCCATACTTTATTACCTCCTTGCAACCTACTATCGCAATCTGGTTTGCCAGATTCGGGTCGTCGACCGGGAAATCTTTCTCGGTCCCGTCCGGGACTATCATTCCGAGCATCGAACCTTTCTCGCGCAGGATCTGAGTCAGCGCCCTTGTATCTATTCCGAATATTCCCGGAATCTTCTGTTCCTTCAGCCACTCGTCGAGACTCTTGACGGCGTCCCAATGGCTGTAGTCAAAGGAATAATCACTGATCACAAGGCCGCGCACCCAGATCTTTTCGGACTCGAAATTCAGGGATATGCCGAGTTGATCCGATCCTTCTTGTGGAACACCATAATTGCCTATAAGAGGATAAGTTACGCAGAGAATCTGTCCTGAATATGATGGGTCCGTGAGAGACTCGGGATAACCGACCATCGCCGTAGAGAAAACGACTTCGCCGTCGGACGGTCCGTCGTAACCGAAGGAGAAACCATGGAATTCCATCCCGTTCTCCAGTTTGAGTGTTGCGCCTTTTCGTGCTTTCATTCTGGCTCCAATATTAAACAAATTTACTCATTTTTACTTAATTTCGCACCAATTATATTTGATTATGGATATTTCCCGATTCGAAGATACGATTGTAGCTCCTGCCACCGTGCCTGGCACCGGTGCCATTACACTGATACGGGTCAGCGGTCCCGATACCATGCCCTTGGTTGATCGGGTTGTAGATTTCGTTTCCGGTTCCGCCTCGCAGGCCAAGGGATATTCGATCAGATTCGGAATGATCGAGGGGACGGACGAGGTGCTGGTGAGTTTCTTCAGGGCTCCTCATTCATATACCGGAGAAGATATGGCTGAGATATCCTGTCACGCTTCTTCCTATGTTGCGTCAGAGATAATGAGGAAACTCTGCGATGCAGGTGCACGTCCCGCCGATGCTGGCGAATTCACTAGGAGGGCATTTGTGAATGGAAAGATGGATCTGGCTCAGGCAGAAGCTGTTGCCGATGTTATTTCATCTACTGGTTCAGAATCCCTCAGGGTGGCTTTGAACCAACTACGCGGAGGCTTTTCTTCTGAACTGGCTGAACTGAGGGGGCAGTTGATAGAGATCGCATCCTTGCTGGAACTGGAGCTTGACTTCGCCGAGGAGGATGTTGAATTCGCTTCCAGGGGCAAAGTCTCGGAACTCGTCGATCGGAGCCTCGTCCATATCCGGAAACTCACAGATTCCTTCCGTCTGGGGAATGCCATAAGGAACGGTGTCCCGGTCGCAATCGCGGGTGCCGCCAATTCCGGCAAATCCACGCTTCTCAACTCCCTTCTCGGCGATGACCGTGCCATCGTATCCGATATTGCCGGAACCACTCGGGACACCGTCGAGGATACGATGATGATCGACGGGATCCTGTTCCGTTTCATAGACACTGCAGGACTTCGTGCGACTTCCGACGAGATCGAAAAGATAGGCATCTCACGTTCCTACCGGAAGATTTCGGAGGCCTCAGTGGTGCTCTGCCTGCTTGATGTCACAGCATCGGATGATGAGAACGAGGCTTCGATTTCTGACATCGTTTCAAAACTGGATTTATCGCGGCAAGAACTGATAGTCTTGCTCAATAAAGCCGATCTTATTGGGCCTAACATAAATGTTAAGATTCTAAACAATACTGTTTCATCACTTGATGAAAAGGTGGTTAAGCTCTACATATCTGCAAAAAATGGAGATGGCCTGGATGACCTGAAGAAAGTGCTTGTAAAGACGCAAAAAGACCTTTCTTTGGAATCTGACCAGACTGTAGTTACGAATATCAGGCATTACAATGCCTTGAAAGAAGCTGGGAAAGCACTTCTTGCGGTCAAGGAGAACTTATCTTCAGGAGCCGGCTCCGAGCTGCTGTCGGAAGATCTCCGCATGGCCATAAGCCAACTCGGAAACATCACCGGCGAAATCACCACCGACGAGATACTCGGCAATATCTTCTCAAGATTTTGCATCGGAAAATAGAATTTTTGCTTTGACTTATTGATATATAATTAGTTAAGCCTAATTTTTGCATTTCCTGGCGACTGTTGAGCCAGTTATTGTAAAATGCCAATAATAAGCACTATTGTAACTGTTCTACAAAAGTATTATTCGCCGAAGATGTATGAAAAAAATGTCCATGAAAAGGCTAGCTTTTATTTTTTAGCCAGACAGTGGTCTATGAACTTGAACACACCCTCGTATGAATCTGTAGCGAAAATCAATCTCTGTTCCTCTTCATCCCAAGTAGGCTCATACCCTTCCGGAATAAATGGTTCGAGTATTTCTTTATCAAGCGGTTTATCTTTCGTTACTCCTCTTAGGGATAGTTCTATTTGGAATGAATAAACGTTGTCCGGGTGACGGGCTGTTCTTATGTCGAAAAAAATCTGCTGAGGGTTTTGGAAATATACACAGGAACTCCAACTGATATATCTGTTTACCGTCCATCCGTTCAATGTCACTTCGCCATACTTGTTGGTAATAGCTTCATAGAGCAGCTGATCTTTGACTGCAAAAGGATGTGCCCAAGATCGCTGGACAAGCATCCATCCACGCCGGTCAAGCCAATATAGGTGCTTAGTGTCGCAGTAATCCAGCAAGGCATCGTGGTGGACAAATTCTGCCCAACTGTTTTCTGGAATCTCAGGATAGGCATTCTTGAGACTTTGTAGTTTTGCTTCAATGTCGGATACACCTTCAAAAGAATCAAGGAAGTTCTTGAACTCCTTCGAGTTAAGAAGGAAGATCTCTTTCCATTCCTCATCGTAAAAGCCAAATTTTTCCTCATTTGGATAATGTGGCATTCTGCTGGTAATCAAAGCCTGGCGCACAATATCACGTGTCCATCCGTCTTTTTGATCGAACAATTTATCGAACAGGTCTCGGACGCGCACAAATTCCTCAAAAGAGAATTGGTTATCAATCTTGGACCATACCAGTAAAGACTTGATTTCTCCTTTCCAATGTGCTGATTCTTGAACATCCCAAATTGCTTTTTCCACATCATTGTTTTTAGCATTTTGACAGATGACGACCTTTTCAAGCTCATGACCATTGAATATTTTTTGGGCAAAAGCATTCTGCCCGGTGATAATAAAATCATAGAATCCCAGATCGCTTCCCCGATAATCGTGAAGGAATTGCAAAAAATCTATATGACTTTTAATCTTGTTTCTACGGACTTGATTGGCGGTTGTATGATACACTCTTTCATATTCGAAAGAGTCCTGCTGTCCTTTCATAACCTCCGTTATCAAGGCTTTGAGCACATAGAAATTCCGATCATCTTCCACATCACCATAGAGGCGCTCAATCTCTTTCTGATAGCGGCCGCCAGAAAGGGACAGAACTGCAACTATTGCATCCATATAGGATTCAATCACACTTAAGTCAAAGTCCTCACGTTCTGCATCCTCCACCGGCTTAATCTGGTCGTGCTCTCCAAGGGAGACCATTTCGAGCGACAACCTTACCAAATTGTTCATTGCATCATCTATAGCCTTAACCGGACGCTTCTTGCGGAGCTTAGTATCGTAAAAGAACTCTTCCCAGTTATCCCACTTTTTCCCATATTCTTCTTTAAGGAGGATACCTTCTACCTTATTAAGGAGCCTTGGCTTAATCTGTTCGGAATCAGTGAGTTTTTCACCTCTGCTGTTCATGGTGATATAGAGTTCTTCACCTTGGGAAGTCTGAGCCACGTCGAAGTACCAAAAGTAAACCTTGTCGAGGACAGTGTGGAATGTCAGCCCTGGCAACTCTCCTGATAGGTTGCTCAAGGTGTCAATTGCCCCGATGACAGAGCCGATTGTTTTGTCCGTTTCGTACTCACTCTTGTACCATTTCTTGTTCTTAATGTCAGTTGCAGTTTTGGCCGTTGATTTAAACAGGTTTGTTAAAAATGATTCAGTATGTGAGCGTACTCTGTAGGCGAAAGCGGGAGATGCGGAATCCAAGCTAAGAAGTTCTAGGAAGCGTTGATGGTTTTCTTCTTTTTCCAACGACAGGTAATAAAGAAGGACTACTAACGTGGTGTACCGTTGTTGCCCATCAATCAGATAATGCTCACTACCAGATTGATACGAGTACAGAAATCCAACATTCACATCTCCCTTCAATGCCTTATCGCTAATATCACGGAGGAATTGAGTGATAACAGGACGATTGTTGGGGCCACCCCATACATACTCTCTCTGTATTTCTGGGACAACCAGATGATAGTTGCTTAACAACGCTGATATGTTTTTCCTATCCATGATATTTAGTTATTTGTTGATGGTTCAGAAAACCCAAGGAACTTGACAAGTCGATATGTTACTTCCTTAATCGTGCGGGCGATGTCTTCATCAGACCAAAACACATTCTCTTGGATTCCGTTATGTTCGAGATTGGTCAGTTTTTGAGTAAACACTCTGAATGTATGAGGGCGGATGTATGTATCTTTGAGGAAATACTCATTGACAATCCGGTCCATCTTCAATGTGTGCTCATCATTGCCGTAACTGCGGTTAACATTCTCCACGAGAAGAACGACATTGCCGATAGAATTGATTCCCTTCCGGTTTTCCTCCAGCAGTGCCTGCTTTTCTTCTTCAGAAGAATTCTCGTCTATCTGCCTTTTCTGTGACCTAATATGCTCCTTGTCTTCACTGACCCTGCTGAAATAACCGGTCTTGACTCTGCTTAAGAGGACTTTTACCTTGTTTTTTATTGTTTCCTCGAACGGAAGAACATCAAGGACGGGTAGGAATTTCACCGTGAAGTCATGGTGATACCAATCGAATTCTGGATTCTTTACGGCTTGAAGAAGTATCGCTTCTTTTTCCTCAACAGTAGATTCATCATCTGGCGAGAATGTCTTGGCCATAACTTGACGTATCAGCCGTTTAATCTCAATAACAAACGCCGCCTTAGAAGACGATGACTGCCATATTCTCCAAATATTGTCAAAACTGATACTATCACTCTTGTAATTATAGAGCAGGTAGCCTAGCAGGTTGAATATCTCGTCATTATTATACCAGTCCACCATCGTGTAGTGGAATTCTTTAAGCGCGTTATAAAACTCCAGGTGATCATCATTGTGATCTCCATTAAAATCCATTCCGTTTTCAAAGAAGCGCAGTTCAAGATCGCGTTCTTTTTTATCGGAAGTGAATTTCTCTTTGAACGCTTCAAAGAAGGAATAGTAAAGCAGGTCTATAGGATAATAAATATGCCTGAATGATCTGTTTTGAGAGATTCTGTTAGGTAGGAGCTGCTCAAAGTAACTTCTCACATCTTTTTGCGACCACCAGAGGTTCATCTCATCTAATTCCACTCCCAGTTTAATGCGGTACTCATTTATCTTTCCTTGAGAAGAAATGCTGATGTCCAGACCGAGGCATATATCATTATTGACCATCTGATGCAACGTGCTCTTAGATACTATGGTTGGATATCTTTGCTTAGCCGCCCTGGTGATTAAGATGGCACGAACAAGGTCTGCGCCGTCCAAGTCCACCTTTCCTCCATTTAAGCTGGCGAAAACCGTCTCCTCGTCACCACTATCAACTTGATTGACAATGAGGACTAAGTTATCCAGTATGGTTTCATCGCTAAGTTCATTATGAACAAACCAGTTTTGGATCGCCTTTGCGACTTCAAGGATATAATACTGGTCTTTTGTACTTGCTTTGCTTGAATCAATCTGAGAATTCCAGACTTGTCCGCTTAAGATTTCTGTCTGTAGGAATGCATCGGTTTCTTCTCTAACTGAGTACTTAAGAATAGTGGTTCCCGTTTCTATGACTTGAATATTGGAACGAGACTGAAGGAACGCCGTAAGGATAAACAAGGTTGTTAGACGTTGTTGCCCATCAATGACGTTGAGGCAATAATCACCGTTGACATAAGCTTTGGTCAGTGTGATGTTTTGAAGACAATAGAAGGCGTCGCTATCACCCTTCCTGAAGTTCTTCAAATCAACTAACAATTGGGAGACATTCTCCCCACTCCACTTGAACCCACGCTGGTATTCTGGGATATTGTAATACTTACAGTTCTGAGACTTGAGATAGTCACAGAAGACTTTTCGTACGTTATATATAAGTTCAGCCATAATAAAACAAATTTGGCTCAAAATACGCTATTCTGTCTGCTAAACGTTAGCAGTTTTAGTGCAATCATACAAAGATAGCGTTTTTTGCTGGGCTTTCGACAATTAACGTAATAACCGAAGGAGAGTTGCCAAGGTTTGGCGAGAAAAATGCTTAATTTTGTAAACACAAACAGTGAAACCTATGGAACAGAATCATAAACCCGCAAAAGAATAGTTTGATGACAATAGCATCAAGACACTTGAATGGAACGAGCATATACAAAGGCGGCCAGAGATGTACATTGGCCAGCTGGGCGAGGCTCCGACCCGAAGGACGGGATCTACACCCTTCTGAAGGGGGCTATTGTAAGGGCCGTGGATGAGTTTCAATTTGGGTACGGCAAAGGTTTCTCTGTCGAGGTGAGTGATAAATATGCCATTGTCAGAGACTTCGGAAGAAGCATTCCTTTGGAGAACGTTGTTTTGGCAACAAGTGGCATATCCGTTGGGATTGGCATGAATCCAAAGAGTGTAGCCGTTCATCCGGTCAAAGTGACAAACGCTCTTTCTATTGAGTTCTATGTAGCCTCGTACAGTGATGGGTATTGCTCTTGGGCCAAGTATTCCAAGGGAAATCTTCTCGAGAAAGGGATAGAGAAAACGACCGAAGATAACGGCACCTACATCAAGTTTATGCCAGATCCTGACGTTTTTCCTGGATATGCCTTCCAAGAAGGGATTGTTAAGGAGATTCTTCAAAGTACAGCTCGTCAAAACAAAGGGTTGTCCATATCTTTGAACGGGGCTATCGTCCCAGATTCCTTCTGAGTTCCTCAAAATAAGACACATTGAGGAAGGTGGTTCCGCCGAGCATTGCCTTTCTTTGTAGTCCTTCTTCGTGGACATGGCCGAAGATGTGGTATTTGGGCCGGGCACCTGCGATGGCGAGGTACAGGTTCTTGTCGCCGGTATCCCTATCCAGGTAGCTGTATGCCGGGCCGTGGGTAATCAGAAAGTCGATACCTAGAGGAATTGAAACCAGTCCTTTCAGATACGGCCGCGCCGGAACACTGAAGAAGTTGATGCCATCATATTCTATCCCCTCCGATTCCAACAGAACGATGCTACCCGGAACCATGTTTCGGGCCCTGACGGGATCAGTATTGAATATACGGTCGTGGTTGCCGGGGACGAAGATGCGCAACCGGGCGGGGATGGCGGCGAACCAGGTAAAGAAGTCCTGCAGGTCGGCCGGATTGAAGCCCTCGCAGGCATCTCCGGCACAGATAAGGATGTCGGCATCGGCAGGCACATTAAGCCTCCGATACATGCCGTGTGTATCAGAAAAAGCGAAGATCCTATGCCCTTTGTATTCGATGAGCATCTTATTTCAGAATCGGATCGCCGCAGTATTGCTTCCTGCGACAGTCTTTGCACTTGAAGCCGGCCCATACTGAATCAAATTGATTCATGGCTGCTTCAACCAGAGCAGGATCATCGGTCAGGATTCCCGCTTCGAAGTTCCTGGTTGTCGTCCCTTTCATGCCGATACCGGCACCCGTCAGATTGGCAGAACCGATGTACGCCATTTTGCAGTCAAGGATAATCAATTTGAAATGCACCCGGGGACACAACGCCCGCTCCAGCCCAGAGAACAGGACCGGGTACCGGTCGAAGTCTTCCCGGAAGATTGGGCCTGGCTCTTTGGCGTGGATGAGGCGTACTTCCCTGCCCTTCGATATCAAGTCCGCCAGGATGCCCAGGAACGGTCTGTCTCCGACATACAGGTCCTTGATGTCCGCCGTACCGATCCATAGGGAACGCTTGACATTCGGGACCCGGGCAATGACCTCCTTGAAATGGGCTTCGTCTGCGATGTACTGAATCATCATATGCAAATTTACTGATTATTCGGGAAATCGAAATCCTGAAATAGTTCCCTGGCTTTATCCAGTGCATATTGCTTCGCTTTTTCAAAAGAATCGTAGTAAACAGGTGTCAGTTGAAACAAATCTCCTCTAGACCAACTTAAAAAGACAATGTAGTACATATCTGGAGGGGTGTCCGACAAATGCTCTACCGTTATTTGCCACCCTTCCCCGTCATGGTCGAGAAAATCAAAATGCCAAGGTCCATCGTATGGTGAATACTGGTACCATTCATACATTGGTGTTTCAATTCCCATATAATAATCTTTGTTCATGGGTTCAACATCCAGCAAACACATCCTTGTAGTTCTTGATATCCCTCTGTTTCATCAGGAAGGTCAACGCCTCTTCCTGAAGCATGCCCCGGCGGTTATCGTCCCTGTCCCAAAAGGTATTATTCGATGCATAATCGGTAACGCCGTTGTATAGTTCCCATACACTCATCCCAGCCTTCATTTCCCTCAGTTCGAATGGATCGCACCGGTATCCGTTGTCGGCATACATTTGTAACTGCTCTGTGTAAGGAGCGATTCTTGCCGAGGATTCAGAATCGACAAGATACCGGTCCAGTTTCTGCGAGACCAACTTCAGTTCTGCCATGGAAGCGCGTACCGAAATTGCCTCAAGCGCTTTTTGACTGAAACGGCCGAATGATTCTTCGAGGAGTTCCGTGTACTTCGGGATGTTCAGAATACTTCTGACAACATCCGTTTCCAGTGACATGATCTTTGCATCCGCGTGCTTGATGGTCTCGGTTTGACCATTGGAGCATACAAGCCTTTCGTAGTATCGACCCAATTCGATCTGGCCGAGATTCCAGCGCAGGAAGTAGGAGTTGACCAGGAAATCCTCTCCCGGAGCGATCTGCTTGACGACAGGATCCACGCTGTCCATATAGACCGTCAGGCCGGATGAAGCACTGTAGGCTGCCTCGTGACGAACGGGGACGAGGTGATTCTCATCCAGGAACATTTCCAGGAAGTCGAAGAAGGAATCAGAGGGTATTTCCTGTTTCTTGATGGGGACAATCCCGCATACGGTTTTGCTATCCGGATTGGCGATCAAGGCGATGGATTGGGGCTTGGTAAAGGACCCGGCCGTGGCAAGGTAATTCCTGAAATCCCGCAGGCCCATTTCTCCGGATGCCGCTTTCACGACCTTCTGTTGTTTGGGTGTCAACCCGATCAACTCGTCCAGTTCCTTCGATACGAAATCATTGACCAGGACTTCCGTTCCCTCGACCTTATAGACATTCTTCCCATATCCTTCATAGGGAGCCGTCACACCCGTTCCGTCATCAAGACGACCGACATATTCCACGGCATCGCGCCGCACGATCTTGTAAGGGGCCTGCGTCCTGTCCACCAGTTCACGCAGGGCACTGATGCTGAGTTCACTCATTGCTATTGTTGTTTTGATTGTTGCTGGCATTGTTGAATATGAGATCGAACCGGTCGGCGAACTTCCTGAGACTTGAAGCCGCTGTCGACTGGAGTTTCCGAAGCTGCCTGTCCTGAAGGTACTTCTCCTCATTGTAGAAAACATCGCCCGTAACGGAGAGATCATAATATAGCTTGACACCCACGTCTCCCCGGCGGTGTTTGCTGAAGACGACGTAGCGGTCAGAGTAGATGTTCTTGGGATTCTCCAGACGGAGTTCCATCATGGCGGTAATGGAATGCTTCAGCCGGTTGGATCCGATGAAATGCCCGGATTTCGTGACTTGCTGAATCGTCAGGAAAGTCGTGTTGATACCCGCATCGTTGACCGCCTTGTTCTGCTTCTTCAACAGTGATAGTAGCATGCTCTCGGCTTTCTTGAGTGTGATCCCTTCCTCTTCCTTGATGATGCCCTGCAATTCATAGAAGGAATCCACAGCGACGATGTCCCATCCTTGTTTCAGGACATTCTTCACCTTCTCGAAATTATGGGCCGGCTCATCCTCATCAAAACCGGCTTCTATGAACAGGATGTCCAGATCCTGGAACTTGGGGAAACGCTGTACGTAGATGGCCAGGTCGATCTCGTTCATCTCCGCACTGATGAAAAGGACACGGACACCCGGGGACTGTTTCCTGATATTGGAAAGGAGATCCAGGATGATGGTTGTCTTCCCTACTCCAGGGTCGCCGATGACCATATAATTGACTCCTTTGGGGAGACCCTTGTAACTGCATAAAAGTTCATCCAGAACCGTCCCGCTCATATAGTTGCGGAACAGTTCCGGATCGAAGCGGACATCCCTCATCCGCACTATACCTGCCGTTGTGCTTTCCATTTGATGCAAAGGAAGCACATCGGCTTGCCAAAGCCCGGCAGGTTGTCAGAAAAGAAGAGTTTTTCTTTATCCTAGGACCTCCCAATCGAAATCGGCCTGCGTGCAGTTGGCTTTCTGGTAGTCGAAGCCGTAGATACGCATATACATCTCCTTGAGCTCCTTTGCTCCGTTGCCAAACGGAGAGTTCATATGCTGCTGGGTGGTGACCACGACGGACATATCCGGTGCCAGCACCAGACCATTGGCGCGCTTGATGCGTTTTGGTGTCACTTTAAATACTTTTGCCATAAAGCTTTAAGGTTTCTTCAATTGCTTTGTTTTCAGTTTCCGAGAAAGGATAATCCGGAATCTCATCGGGATGTGCCAGGTTGAGATAGATGTCGCGGAATCTCTCGGCAAATTTGACATCCAAGTTATGTTTCCGGGCATAATCCCAGCCTTTCATGAAGGCATCGACCTTCTCCTCCCAATATGCGGGAATATCAGGATGCTCGCGCTCCTCACCATCCTCCTCAAGACCGTCGGCATAGCGATGGAGATAGGTCCGAATATAATCTTCATCCCATCCTTCTTTTTGGAGTCTTTCCCGGAGTTCGGCTATGATCCAGGCCTGTTCGATATTATAGTCAACCAATGTAGCATAATAGGACGCAAAATCTTCACTCTTCATCCGTTCTATAGCGTCAGTATATGCGCGTGTCTGACGGGAGACAATGTCGAGCATATCCCGATCAAACCCGAACTCTTTAGCATACTCTGAGTAAAAGAGCATGAAAATGCCGTCCATCTTATATTGTTTCTTAATATGGTCGAAATGCTTTGCAAACTCGGAGTCTTTCGTTGAGATGAAAAGATCTTTTGAATGATACTCTACTCTCTCCGTTACTTCGGCCATACATTCAATTACGTTTTCAAGCGAAACGTCAATCTCAATTGCTTCGCATCCAAATTCGTACGCCGCTTTGCACCATTGTTCGTGGTGACCGATCTGTTTATACAGGGCATACCATGTCAGACCATGCTTCACACATTTCAAAGCCATTTCGTTTGGATTGTCATAATCTTCCCATACCTCGAATTCGTCGAGATATCTATCATAGAAGAAGTCGGCGAAACGAGCATCAACACCGGTATTGGCGAATTCAGCGAGGACCTCTTCCTTGCTAAGCGGTTTTTGAGTGGGATTTTCTTCCATACGTATTATTGTTCTTTCAAAGTTAACCATTTTTCATGTCATTCCCGGAACCATGATATTCATTCCCACCAGTCGCGGGTTTTGTATAAACGGATGAGGTGATAGAGACGTTCCATTTTACGGACATAAATCTTGCGGCCGTAGTAGTCTTTGCCAAGAGGGGCTTCCGGGTCAAATTCTGGATCTGGAGCATCAACGAAGTCCTCGATGGTACCTTCATCTACAAGGCCACGGATGTTCCGGATGTTCATTCGCTTGATTTTATCGTATGGAATGCCCATTCCGTCGGCCTCGATGTCTTCCAGAAGGCTTAGGCAGATGTCTAGCCAGATTTCACCATCGAAGTGGCCGTTCTCATCAGCAATGCGTGAGTGAGAGAAATAAGTTCTCATACAGAGAAGTTTCTGACGTTCCAGGGCGTATAGGTCCTGCCAGTCGTATTGGGACGCGTTGGCCGCCATGTCGGCGAGCTTCTTTATCTCCGGGTCGAGATTCTCTACGCGCCACTTCCTGAAAGCTTTGATATGATTGTATTCGGTCCGATAGTATTCGGCCTGATCCCTACGTGCCTTTTCGAATTCTTCCGGGGTGAATTCCCTTGCCACGCTTTGTCCATCTTCAAAGGACACCACGCAGCCGCCAGCGTTGAAGTGCAGGAAAACAGCCAGCCATTCCTCGAACTCCTCGTCGTTGCTGACAATGCCGTCAAACGTCGCCATATAACTTCTCCATTTCCTTCGCCGTTCCTCCGGGATGTCTTCATAGTTAACCTTGGGCATCACATCCTCTTCAGATTGCTTGCCTTGATACTTCAGTTCCCTTGTTTCGTCCATTTTCGTTGCGTCTTTTGGTTACTAGTGCAAAGGAAAACAATCACTCCGCCAAAAGATGGCAGTGAATAGTGTTTTAAGATGAAAATAACTGCCGAGGATTGGCAATCCTTGGGCCTACCTTTGCAACATTAAATCAAATTCGTAACCATTATGAACAAAGGAAAATATGCAGAACTCTTTGCCGCCTTCGGGAAAGCGCCCATGAAGGAATTCCTGGAACTCATATTCGAAGGTCTTTCGCCAGAATTGAAGAGACGTCTTATTATTGAAGATGTATCCTACCACCGCCACAACGCTGAAATTGTCACTCTGGAAGCATGGATGGTCATGGACAACTCCGAATCAGATCGATGGATCTGGGTGCGCGTGGAGTCAGATTCCTCCCGGAACATAATCGAAGAGCAATTCCTGACAAAGGATTCGTACCGGAAGGAGGAGTTGCACTCGCTGGAGGAATGTTTCGACTACTACGAAAGAAAAAAAGCACAATAATTTCAGTTGCCGGATTTTGGCAATATCGGTCTATACCTTTGCCCCCGGAAACCAATAAAAGACACATCATGGACAACAAGAAGCTCAAAGAGGGCATGCTTGCCCTTCAACTCGAAGAAGAGGCGTGGAAAGAACTCTCCCGTGATATCCCCTGGACAGAGGACCTGCTCGAGAGGTACAAGGATAAGGTGGATTGGGAGGCAGTCTGCAATAATAGCGACATCCATTGGAGTGTGGCCATGCTCGAGAAGTTCCGAAAGCAGATCGACTGGACTGCCTCTGGAGACCATCGAGGCGATGGCAGACTGCATCAACTGGAAGGAACTCGTGAACCGTTACGATCGGCACAATGTCTTTGGTCCTGCATTCTTTGACCGGTTCGCCGCGTACATCCCCGCATCCGCCCTCAAGGGTTCCAGGCTGTGGAATGCCCTAGTAGAACTCCGCCAATATCTGAGGAAATTGCCACTTTCTTGCAAAACTGCCATGTTTTGGCAATTTTTATCCCTATCTTTGCATTCAGAAAACATGATATAAGAGTTAAAGAGTCAAGGGCCGCCGCAGGGATGTGCCGGCCCTTTTGAAAAGAAATTGTACAGACAAGATATATGGCGAAGAACTTTTTCAACAGGTACGTATGGCTGATTGACACCATCAACCGGCACGGACACATTTCCCGGGAAGAGATCAGTCGGCTCTGGAAGCGGTCCTCGCTCAATGATACGGGAGAGGAACTGCACGAGCGGACTTTCCACAACCACAGGGAGGCCATCCTTGATACTTTCGGAATCGAGATCAAGTGCGACCGCTCCCTGGGGTACTACATCGCAAACTCCGATGACCTGGAGGGCGACGGCATCCGTCAGTGGCTGCTGGAGTCCCTTTCCATGAACAACCTGATGAACGAGAGTTCTGACATGCGTGACCGGATCCTCTTCGAAAAGATCCCTTCCAGCCAGAAATGGCTTCCGGTCATCGTGAACGCCATGCGCGACAAGAAGACTGTCGAAGTTACCTACCAGAGTTTCTGGCGGAGCGAGCCTACAACGTTCATCTTGCACCCCTATTGTCTGAAGCTTTTCAAACAACGCTGGTATGTGCTGGGAAGGAGCGATGGGTATGAATCTCTCCGGATCTATGCCCTGGATGAGCGGATGAAGAATGTCGTTCCCCAGAAGAAAGC
>JAEEGI010010978.1_pt1 | contig 19630 bp, 20 predicted proteins | sample 8958751 | NCBI WGS metagenome assembly JAEEGI01 (sample SAMN16246545, study PRJNA631951) | gut metagenome | biome: gut microbiome; feature: rumen; material: KS-attached | host: Bos | place: Iran: Karaj | collected 2018-10 | reverse complement strand
TAATACCCATCTCCTGAGCCTTCTTCTCGATCTTCTGACCGTGCTCGTCTGTACCTGTGGAGAACATTACATCATAGCCCTGCATTCGCTTCATTCTCGCGATAGCATCGCATGCGAGAGTCGAATAGCAATGTCCGATATGCGGATTGCCCGACGGATAATAGATCGGTGTCGTGATGTAGAATGTCTTCTTTTCTGCCATGATGTTCCTCCTCGCGCGTATATATTATTAGTCTGCGCGTAATTAAAAGATTATAGTTATTTATCCCTCTATTTTCAAGAACACCTCTGAACATCCAACCTCTCAATGTGCAAAGTAGTCCCTTTTGCTCGTTTTTTCGCAGAAAGGACTACAAAATCTCGGATCGGCATATTTCAGGGAGACCGGCTTTTCTATACATTTGAGTCTGCAGAATGCCCGCTTGATATAGAGACTCTGAATGCCTTTATCGAAAACAACTTCCGCTAGATATCAGCTCTCGCTCGCGATCTTGTAAGCTTCCTTCTTGTTCATGCCGGTGTATTCGGAGACTACGGCAGCGATGTCCTTGGAGGACATGCCCTTCTCCTTCAAAAGCGCTATAAGAGCCGTGCCGTCGCCCGCTTCCACCATGGTCTTCTGCTCAAGAGGCTCTAAGCAGATGCAGAATTCGCCGCGGGGCTCGTTAGCAGCATAATAAGAGACAGCCTCAGAGACCGTCATCCTAAGGACTTCCTCATATTTCTTAGTAAGTTCACGGCACAGAGCGATCCTGCAAGCACCAAAGCCACTCTCGACCAACTCATCGAGAAGCTTCTTCAATCTGTGCGGCGCCTCATACAGCACGATCGTCTCCCCTATCAAAGTCAGAGCCTTCAATCTCTCGCGCCTCTTCGAACCCTCCGAGGGCAGGAAGCCTTCGAAGTGGAAATATCTTGTATCAAGTCCCGAAATGCTTAAGGCCGCAGTAACCGCGGAAGGTCCGGGAATCACAGAAACTTCAATGTCATTAGCAGCTGCAAGTGATGCAAGATCTGCTCCCGGGTCGCTAATTGCGGGCATTCCGGCATCGGACACCTGGGCAACATTGAGGCCCTGCTTGAGAAGATCAAGGATGCCGTTGCCGCTCGCTGCCTTGTTGTGCTCGTGGTAAGCGATCAGGCGCTTACCCGTGATTCCGAGCTGGGACAACAAAATCCCCGTAACGCGGGTGTCCTCACATGCAATAACATCAGCACCCTTCAGCACTTCACATGCTCTGGGCGACATATCATCAATATTTCCAATGGGTGTTCCGACTAGATAAAGCAATCTGAGTGTTCCTCCTCATATATGTGTGCTGCTCTCGCGGTGAGAGCAGAAGAACCTTCTTCGTTAATGAACAAAGGGGCAAGCGCCTTGAATTCGGCATTCGGCGCGCCCTTCTTCCCTGCGATCAGGGCCAGGAACGCATCCTTGGAAGCATTAGCGTGGACAGTAAGCAGTCTTACCGGCGTGATCTTGTATTTTGCATACAGCGAAAACACCTCGGGCACCCTGTCGGGGCTGATACACATTACAGCGTAACCTCCGCTCGTGCGTGTTCTCAAAGACTGCACGCGCACAAAGTCCTCGAGCACACCGCAGTCTGCAAAGCGGGCAGCCTTCTCGTGCTCCGGCTTAACAGAATCAGTAACCGAGCCTTTAGTACCATCATAGAAAGGCGGGTTCATGAAGACAACATCGTAGGCCTTATCCTTTACTGAGGAAGGAAGATCGCGCAGGTCACAATTATAAGCAGTGATGCGGTCTGACAAGTTGTTGAGTTTTATGTTCTCACAGAAGACCTTGTAAGCAAGCTCAACGAGTTCAACGCCGTCAATATGCGCATTCCTGCAGCGTGCAGAGGCGAGCAGCGATACGCCGCCCGTGCCGCTTCCCAGTTCGAGCATCTCGCAGGGTTTTCCACGGCGCACAAAGGATGCTGCAAACCATGCCAGAAGAACGCTTGCGGTATCAAGCTTATAGCAGTCCCTGTGCTGCAAAAGCATAAGCCCGCCGCGCCCAAGGGCTTCGGGCACGATATCACAGCCTCCGATATTAACCACTAAAGGATCAGACAATTATCCTTACCGCCAATCTTAAAAGTTACAAACTATTATACAATTATTTGACGAGTACGCAGTCGTTCTTCATTTTTATGAGTTCCCTTTTAAGCGCAAGGAAATCGTGATTCATCTGCCTGTTTTCTTTTTCTAAAGCCTCAGCGTCTTCAACTCTGCTTTTCTTTTGCAGCCAGGTCCCGTAAGAACCCCTGTCAGCCATGCGTAAGACGCGTTCTTCGGATTCAAACTCCTCGATTTCTTTATCCAGTTCATTAAGGCTGCTGCTGTTGGAGCTGATCTTTCCAAGCATGGACAGTAAATTTTCGAATTTAACCATGAATTCCCTGTCAGCTTCAGGAATTTTCTCTTTGGCATCGCCGAAAAGCTTACAGAATTTATCCGAAGCCTCTTTGCTGATAACATCCGTAGCGGCAATATCGCTTACTCTGGACCATTTGCCGGTGCAGAGGATCTTTCCCAGGAACGCCTCAAAGCTTGCAGGATTGACCATAAGGATATTCTCAAATCTCTGTTCTGCCTCATCGTAACGGCCGGTATTCATGGAATTCAGAGCTTTTTCCAGTGGCATACCGAAGAAAAGGGAGATTCCGTAAGCAACACCGCAGGATTTGCATTCGTAAACCCTTCTTTCCTTATCAAGATAGAGCTGCCCGGCGCACTTTGAGCAAATGATGGTCTCCTGATGATCCGCATCATCGATGAAAGTTTCTTTTTTGGTCTCATCAGGAACTTCCGCATCCGGTTTCCTGGCTTTTGCAGCACGGTTCAGCTCCAGTATTCTGTTAAATTCCGTGCCGTACATTTTATTGTAACGGTTGTACTGGCTGTCCATCTGATCTTTTATATGATAAGAATTCCGGACCGGGTTAGAGTCAATGACATCCTGGTTATGCTCGTATTCCACAAAAATAGCTGCAAACACTGCAACGACTCCGACGATCATGGCAACTGTTCCGGAATCGTCAAATAAGAGCGTTAACATTGCCAGGATAACACCGATTAAAACAATAAGAGGAGAGACAGGATTATAATCCTGTCCTTCTTTTATCCTTTTGGTCCTGGCTTCAGCCAAGCCTTCATCCACACGCCGTTTTGTGGTATCAGAAGTCAGAGCCTTGCCGCTGTTCTTATACATTTTCAATTTTTCATTGATATCCGGCAGTTCCAAAATCTTTGTAAAGAATTCCGCATTTTCAGGCGACTGTTTCTTAGCCATCTTGATAAGTTTCTTCAAAGAATCAACATCAACAGTATCAAATATCTTGGGATTGCTCAGGTTTTCGATCACTGTTGCTTTGAGCTCACACAGGACAAGCCCCTTAAGAGCTTCAAAATTCGATGGCTCTTTATCCAAAACAGCAAAGAACTTTTCCTTTGCAGAAGAGAACGCCCCCTGCTTAAGACTCGCTTGGGCCTGGGCCATGATCTCGTCTTCATGGAAATCGACAACATCGAAATGATTGCCGCAGAAAGGACAATCGAAGAACTCCTGGTCCGAATCGAAATTCAGGACGCCGGCGCACTTGGAACAAGTATAGCTTTTTAATACTGCCATTTCAGACGCTCCTTCTTATTTACAAAGCACGCAGTCGCTGTGCGATTTCAAAACCGAATTACAAAGTTCCCTGAACTCTGATTCAAGCTTCTTATTTCTTGCCTGGTATGGGTAAGCCTTGCTGAGAAGTTCGTTTCTCTCGTTTTCCCTTGTGATCCTGAAGTCCCTGCCATGGAAAGCCACATCCATTACGGCTGTATTGGCTTCATGAGCTTTGACCTCAAGCGTGTTCTCATTGATCTTCTTTTTGTTCTCACTGTATTCTTCACAGAAGCCGATCATCTTTTCGATGTTCTCGAAAAAAGGCGCGTTATGAACAGATGCATGCTGTTTTGCCTCTTCAAGACGCCTTCTCACAGCTTTTAAATTTGATCCTTCAGCAGCATCGGCAAGACTGATGTCACTGATCTTAGTCCATCCGCCCTCGCAGAGAACGCGTCCGAGGAGTGCTTCAAAATCAGACGGATGCGCCATAAGGATGCTGCTGAATCTCTGGTTGGCATCATCGTAAAGGCCGGTGTTGAGCGAATTCACAGCCTTTTCCATAGGAATGCCGAAAAACAGCGAGATACCATATGCAACGCCGCAATGGTCGCACTGATAGACACGCTTTTCTTTATTCAGGGTCAGTCTGGCAGCGCACTTTGAACATATAACGATCTCGGACGGATCGATATTACTGTAATCGATCTGCGGTTCCTTCGAAGAAGAATTCTCTTTATCGGAAACAACGCTCTCCTGATTCCGGATCTTCCTGATCCTGTCCGCAGCCGGATACAGAGTTCTCAGTTTGCGGTATTCCTCATCATATTTGAAGAACGCCTCTCTGATCCTGCCTTTAAATGAACTAGCCATATCTTCAACAGGTCTATAGGAGTTGTCATGTATTTTATCCACAATAAATATACCAATGCGGATAATGGCAACGACTGCGAGAGGAACCAGAAACACAGCATATGTGGCCCAGTTATCTTCAATTTTACTTTCTTCCTTGATATACATCATCAGGAACATGATGACCAGAAATATGCACGCTAAGATCTTGAAGATCGTCTCGCCTCTGCCTTCAATTCTCGCGGTCTTATGATCTCTGACGAGCTTATCATTTACTTTCCGGCCGGTCTGTTCAGATGCCAGTTCATATTCTTCTTTACGGAGCTTTGCCACATCCTCTTTGATATTGATAAGTTCATACATCTTTCCGAAGTATAACGAACCGTTCTTCTCAGTATTTTTCTTCGCGTTCACGATCGATCTTCTGACCTTTACCGCATCAAATTTCGGAAGGAGATCAGGGAATTCCAGACTGCTTGGAGAAGTGATGTTAAGGTCACAAAGAACAACTCCAAGATTCGCTTCAAAATTTTTGGGGTCATTTTCCAGAATGGCTTTGTATTTCTCTCTGGCCGCATCGAAAGACTCGCTTTTAAGCAAAGACTTTGCCTGCTCCATGACTTCCTCACCATGGAAATCCAGCACATCAAACTCCGTCCCGCAGAACGGACATTCAAAAAACTCCTGATCCGAATCGAAATTCAGGATGCCGGCACACTTGGAACATGTGTAACTCTTCAATTTAGCCATTTACTGTCTCCCCCTGCTTTGCAGAAAACAAATGGATGTTCTCACGCAAGATATTTGTCTTCAGCCTGTCGAAATCAAAACGGATCAGATTTCTCTTGTCCGAAGCATCAGTTTTCTTCGATAAAAGCTTACTTTGTTCCTTCTTTAGCACCGTCTCAGCACCAGGCTTAGCAGTTATTAAGGTCCAGTTTCTGGAGTAGTATTCCAGTTTTTCATCGCATTTCCTGATCTCCTGAGCTAGATTCTCATGTTCACAATAAAGTTCCGTGAGTTTCCTGATATCTTCGAAAAAGCTCTTATACTCTTCATCCGAATGCAGAACAGCTTCACTTGTGCGTTCCTTCAGATTGTTTTCAGCCACATCAGAAACTCCTTCATCCACCAGCTCTAAGGAATGGATATTTTTCCAGAATCCGGCACAGAGTATTCTTCCAAGAAGAGCCTTTGGATCTGAAGATTCCACCATAAGCACATGCGAAAATCTCCTGTCGGCCTCTGAAAAATCGTTATCCCTCAACGCTTTTCCAGCCTTTTTAAGAGGATCGTTGAAGAACAGCGAAGCGCCATAAGCGATACCGCAGTATCTGCACTCATATAACCTCTTCTCTTTATCGGGTTTTAACTGGCCGCCGCACTTGGCGCAGTTAATGGTTTTGCCGATATCGATAAAGGGATCTATCTTTCCCGCTTCACCGGTTTTTGCACTGAACACAGTATAAGCATCAGCATTAGGCGACAGTTTTTTAAAGTCCCTGTACGCTACATAATATGCAGACTTGTAATTATTCATCTCCGCAGACAACGCAAGATCCGTTTCCTGTGATGAACTCAGTTGCTCTGCCTTCCGCTTAAGAGTAATGACCGTTACTATCTTGGCAATCACGAATATTGCGATCAGCAAAACTCCCAGACACCCAAATCCGATAACTAACGGCCATAAGTTGCCTTTTTCCAAGGAAACGATAAAAAACACAAACCAAAGTACAGATGTCAAAATGCCTAAGATGCCTAAGGCTCTGCTTACTGTTTCATTAACACCTGTACTGACCAGTCCCATATCTCTGTAACCCTTGCGGATACGCTCAGCACGTTCATCGTATCTCTCCTTATTCCGGAAATACGAATCAGCGGCAGAAAACATATCTGCGAGAAGAGTGAAATATTCAGCTTCCTCATTAAGCTTTTCCTTTGCATCAAGAGCTGCCTTCTCACCGCCTTTACAGTCAGCTTTATCAAGATCATCGATCTGTTCCAATAAATCAATCGAAGGAATCTTTCCACATGCAAGCACAAGTCCCTGCAGTGCTTCAAAATCACGGGGGTTATTGCTTATGACAGCCATATATTTTTCTGATGCTGTCTTGTAGTTCCCGTCAGCGAGGCTCGCACTTGCCTGTTTTAACAGATCTCCCCTGTGGAAATCAACAAATGAGAACTCACTGCCGCAGAAAGGACAGCCGAAAACTTCCTGATCCTCATCAAAGTTCAGGACGCCTGCACACTTGGAACATGTGTAGCTCTTCAGTACTGCCATTTCTTATCCTCACCGCTGCTTGATCTCAGTTCTTTATATTCACGTAAAATCTTATCTTTAAGTTCATCGAATTCAGTCTTGATTTTTGTTTTCCTGAGGAGCTCTTCTCGCCTCCACAATATGTAATCAGGCTCATTTTCAGGGCGGGCATCATTAACGTCTTTGCTGTTTTGGCCTGACTTTTTTAATCGGGAGATCTTCTCAAGTTCTTCGTTAAAAGTATCGACAGCATGCGAAGTTTTCTGATAATCAAAAATGAGACTGATCAGTCTGCTCACATTCTCCATAAAAGGTCTGTCTTCTTCAGCAGAATGTGCAACGGCATCAGCTATGCGGTCTTTTAAATTATTCATGCGGACATCCGTGAAGGCTTGTTCTGTCAGGACTATATCGCCCATCTTCTTCCAACGACCGCCCAAAAGCACCCTTCCAAGGAGTGCATCGAAATTATGGGGATCTTGCATGAGCATGTAAGAAAATCTCTGATCGGCTTCTGCAAAATCGTTATCCTTAAGCGCATTCGCGATCTTCTCGTAAGGATCTCCGAAAAACAGCGACGTGCCGTATGCAACTCCGCAGGACCTGCACTCATAAAGTCTTTTCTCTTTGTCCAATGTCAAAAGGCCGCCGCACTTATTGCAGATGACGGTCTTCTCGATATCGATGAAAGGATCTGCTTCGGGAGCATCATTTTTCACGGCCGGAGCGGGCTTTTCATAAGCCTTGGGATCAGGGACGATCTTCTTGAGCTTGTAATAGGTATTCATGTACTCTTCCCTGATATTTTTCATTTTGACGATGTCACTGTTATCTTTGAAAGACTGAGCTGCCATCTCACGGTTAAGGCGCTTCTCGGCTCTTTTTTTCCTGATAACGTAATATTGCTTCAACCCGATACTTAGAAGAATGATACCGGCAATGATAAGAATGTTTACCCAAGCCAGACCAAAAGCGATCAGAAGGAGAGCAACGAATGGCAATATCTTGAGAGAAATATACAATAAACCCGTCTTATAACCGTCGAAAAACGCTTTCTCCTTCTCTTCAATGGTCACGATATCATAACCCATATTCCTGAAATGCTTGTTCTGGGCTTTTGTAACCTCATCAGCGTCATCACGTGTCCTGTTATATTCATCAGCGAGCTCAAACAGCCGGATGATAAGATCGAAATACTCCGTTTCTTCGGGAAGTGCTTCCTTCGCATTCTTTGTCGCCTGAATCGCTTCTTTGAGTCTTGCATTTTCGAGGTATTCGAGTCTGCAGACTCTGCCTACTGAAGGCAAGTGACATTCAGCAAGGATCAGTCCAAGAAGCGCTTCAAAGTCTCTGGGATTCCTTCTCAGGATCGCCTGGTACTTATCTTTTGCAGTAAGATAGTTTCCTCTGTTCAAGGCCATCTTGCCCTGTTTGATCAGATCTCCCCTGTGGAAATCCGTAAAAGCAAATTCGCCGCCGCAGAAAGGACAGCCGAAAACTTCCTGACCCTCATCAAAGTTCAGGACACCCCCACACTTAACGCAGGAATAACTCTTAAGTAAAGCCATTTTTGATCAACCCTTGTTCCCTTATAACCCCTGCACGCACGCAGGCAAAAACAACCACCAATTTGATTATACAAATTTTTAATTCAAAGTGGTATATTTCCGGAACTTAAAATGGTCTGATCGTGGGACTATTTTTTCAGCCTGTTTAACGCGTCCTGCATCTTCTTATTCTCGGCATTCTCTTCAAGCCTCATAAGGAGTGCGCTGACTCCGGTGCAGACTGCAAAAGAAATGATGAATCCTATCCACGCTGCAGCATTATCGATCGGGAACCACCCGAAGATGATAACGAATGCGGTGATAGCGATCATGATGGTCACAAAGAATAAGATATTGCGGACTATCAGGGCAAGATTTTTTATAAGGATATCCGTGAGGAATATATTCTGCGCCGCCGTGATTATCAGAGCCATTAACAGGAGCTGGAGCAACGTTGAAGATAAAAGCCCCTGTGAGCCAAGCGTGAAAAGCGTGGAGATGCTTTTCGCTTCATCACCTACGATCAGATTAAATGCGACAAATATCAGGACCATAACCCCGTAGATCGCAAACAGCTGTCTTATATAATCGAAAATGTTTTTCTTCTCTTCCATCATCTTAACCCCAGCTTTCTTCTGAGTTCATCGGAGTACATGCGCGATACTACGATCTGCTCGCCGTTCTGCAGAGTGATCCTTATCTTGCGGTTAACGTCGGTCTTAAGGCTCTTGATCTTCCTAAGGTTCACGATGCTCTGCTTGCTTATGCGCAGGAAATCGCGCTCAACGAGTTCCTGCTCAAGCTCATAGAGCTTAAGCTCGGACTCATAGGTATCAGTGTTTGTGTATACGAATGTCTTGCGGTCCACGGCTTCGACATACAGGATCTTATCCGTGTCCAGAAGGAACGTCTCATTGTCCTTCCTTACGGCTATCTGCATGTCGATCATGCGCATCATAGCGACCATCCTCTCGATGTCGTTATTAAGGTGCGGCGCACGGATTATGACTTCTATATCGTCATATTTGCCGTCAATATCAAGATTGATCTTCATCATTCAAGTCCTTTTCTTTTGAAGGCGGCGAAAAAGATCATTACCGCAAGCAAAGCGTTGATCACTAAAACGATCACATTCTCTGTCTTTATGCCATCAAAAGCCATTTGGTTCATCAGGTCACGCAGCTGCTGTGTATAAAAGATTCTGGCGACCTTTTCTATTTTATCATTGAACATCGCGAGCATGGGAGCAAATGAGAAAACCAGCATTACAGGCACAACGAGCGACGTTGCCACCATCTGGTTTGGTGCGAACACGCCGACTGAAGCGCCGACGGCAATTGAGATGATAAATCCTATGGCCATTACGCTTAAGAAGAACGGAATACCTTCTGCCGGAAGGGTCGTTGCCATGATCCCTGCGCCTGCCATGCAGATCACCCAGATATAAAGACCTACACCAGCAAGGTATTCCCAGGCCTTAACATTTGCCATCGTCAGTGCGCGCAGAGTATTCTTCTCTTTCTCCTCTGCGATTATGGAAGCAGCCGCGGTAAGAGGCGCCATCCCCATATACATGACAGAGAACAGCTTGGTAAAAAAGTTCTCAGGCATACCGGGCATGGATATTGCGTTTTCCATGAGAAGAGTCATCGCAGGAAACATTACAAACTGGACAAGAACCGTCTTATTCTTAAATGTATCCTTTAACTGTTTTCCTATTATTATCCCTATATTACGCATATAACGCCTCCTCTTCCTGCTCCAGTTTTCTTCCTGTAAGTTCGAGAAACACACTTTCCAGAGTAGGTTCTGAAGAGTGTATTGTCTCGAGGATCCCTTTCTCAAGGAATCTGCCTATCACCTCTGTTGAACCCGCGGCATGCTCAAGTTCAATATCCTCGCCTGACGACAAATGAACTTTTATCTTTTTCTGATGGTTATATCTTCTGCATATCTCATTAGGCGCGCCCTGCTCCACGATCTTTCCCTCGTTAAGGAGCGCGACCTCATCGCAAAGGAACGCTGCTTCCTCCATGTTGTGCGTGGTAAGAAATACCGTTGCGCCTGAAGCCTTTTTCTCAAGGATGAGCTTATGCACATATTTCATCGTCATGGGATCCAGGCCGCTTGTGGGCTCATCAAGGAATAAGATCTTCGGTGATACCATGAAGACCCTTGCAAGCTTAAGTCTTACGAGCATTCCCTTCGAGAGCTTCATTGCAGGTTTTTTCGCGCTGTCAGAAAGACCCACTTCCTTAAGCACCTGTTTGATCCTGGAATGGTCAACGCCGTAGATATCACAGAAGATCTTAAGGTTATCTGCAACTGAAAGTCTGTCATAAACCCCGTGGTCATCCATCATGATGCCGATCTGCTTCCTGTCTTTACCGGTAAGTTCTTTTGCGGACTTCCCGAAAACGGTGACTTCACCGGAATCAAACCCCATCTGTCCCGTGATTATCTTTATGAGTGTTGTCTTGCCCGCACCGGACGGTCCGAGCAGCCCGAAGATCATGCCGGGTTTTATATCCAGATCTATCCCAGAAAGCACCTGCTTATCCGAAAAACTCTTAGTTACACCTTTTATATTGATCATGTTCTGTCTCCTTTTCCCTTTGCTGGCACGACAATAACAAAGTCAAAAAGGCCGTTCAACAGGACTTAACACAAGTTGCCGGTAAAGATACATAAGTTGCCAAAACCGGGTGCAACATTTTCAATCCGCAATCTGTATCTAAGGTATAAAAGCTGAAAAAGGCGCATGGCCGGACAGCATTTAAACATGAGGAGGTGTTTAAAATGAAGAAAAAGGTATTGGCAGCACTATTGACAGGAACAATGCTCATTAGTGCAACAGCATGCTCAAGCGGAACAAGAGCGGAGAGCACCAGAGTGTACTATGAACCTTCAGAAACACAAGGTGAAATGGATGCATACGTGGAATATGAGTCGACCACAGTTGCTGCTGAGAATGGCGAGAACTTCAACACTGAAGAATACAACATCATCAAAGAGAACGGATTCGTTGATGTTGCACAGTCTCCCCTTTCCACATTCGCTGCAGACGTTGATACAGGTTCATACTGCAACTTAAGAAGAATGATCAACGGCGGATGGGATCTTAAGAATGTGGCTTCTTCTATAAGAACAGAAGAAATGGTCAATTATTTCGATTACAAGGTAGAGAATACGGATAAGATATTCAGCGTTCAGTATTCTGTCGGAGACTGCCCCTGGAATCCCGGCAACAAGCTCCTTGTCCTCACCATGCAGGCCAACAGCGAGATCAATGTTCCCAACGAGGGCAACAATTATGTATTCCTCATCGACACATCCGGTTCCATGGACAGCGATGACAAGCTCCCATTGGTAAGGAAGAGCTTCAAACTCCTGGCAGGAACACTTACATCAAATGACAGAGTATCAGTAGTTACTTATGCAGGATCTGCAGCTACACTTCTTGAAGGCTCCAATGATTATAAGGAGATCTGCAAGGCAATCGACAGCGTAACCGCAAGCGGTGGAACAAATGGTTCCGGCGGAATCACAGCAGCTTACAAGTGCGCAGAAAAGAACTTCATCAAGAACGGCAACAACCGTGTGATCATCGCTTCTGACGGCGACATGAACCTCGGCATCACATCACAGTCGGGTCTTGTCGATCTCATCAAAGAGAAGAAGGAAACAGGCGTTTTCCTCACAACTTTAGGATTTGGCACAGGCAACTACAGCGATGCAAACATGGAATCAATAGCTGATGCAGGAAACGGCAACTATTTCTACATCGATTCCATCGATGAAGCTGAAAGAGTCCTCTGCGAGAAGCTTAAGCAGACAACAGTTACAGTTGCCAAGGACGTTAAGTTCCAGGTCGAGTTCAATCCCGCTGAAGTAGCATCCTACAGACAGATCGGTTATGAGAACAGACAGATGTCCGCACGTGACTTTAACGACGATAAGAAGGACGGCGGCGAGATCGGTGCAGGCGCACAGGTAACAGTCTGCTACGAGCTCATACTCAAGGGTTCTTCAAACGATACAGGCTCCGGTCTCAAGTATCAGGATACAGAGCTCAACGACAAGGCCAAGTCCGGCGAATTATGCACAGTAGCCGTAAGATATAAGGCACCCACATCCGACGAGAGCACAAAGCTCGAATATCCTCTTAAGGATAACGGTATCAGCAGCCGCGAAGACTTCAACTTCATCTGCGGCATCATCGAAGCATCAATGCTCATCAGAAACAGCGAATACAAGGGGAACGCTACATTTGATTCAGCATACCAGCTCGCAAAATCAGGCACAGACAACAACAAGTACAGAGAAGAATTCTGCACTCTCCTTACAAAGCTCGGTGCTGATTTCTAAAAGTTCATTACAGCCCATATAAGGACTCCTGATAGGCCCTGAAAAACAGTCCCTGAGGCATCTGCTTCAGGGACTGTTGATCTTTGCATATCAGGTTCAGATAAATGAGGGCTCTATAAACTCCACGCCGTTCTTGAGCAGTTCCTCAATGAAGATCTTATAGTACTCCGGAACAAGCGCTTCCGTGTCATCGTGTGCGTGAAGAAGCAGAATGTGCGAGCTGTTATCTTTAAGGAGCACAGCGCCGTCTTCAGGATCTTTATCGTAGATCCTCTTCATTACATCTTCTAATCCGAATCCGCTGCCTTCTCTTATGCAGTATTCGGCAAAATCAAATGTCCAGAATGTATCGATGTCCTTATCAAGGCCCCTCTCACTCCACCACGGATAATCGAGAGCCTTATCATTGACCTTGTCAAAACCATTCTCTTTAAGGAAGTTCTGAAGAAGTTCTTTGTTATCCCCACCCTTGTCGCCATAAGGGAAACGGAACGGCCTGTAACGCCTCTCGACGCCTGCCTGTTCATAGAAACGGTTCAATACTTCCTCATTCTTTAAGATCTCAGCCTTGGCTTCTTCGAAGCTTATCTCCGAGAAATGCGGATGCGAATAACTGTGGTTGCCTATAATCATCCCGTGCTTTAATGCATAAATAAGCTCGTCCGGGTGACCTTCCGCCCACTGCCCTACCATGAACATGATCACTTTGATGTTTTTCGCGCAAAGATAATCCACGATCGCGGGTGTATTAACGGATGAAACGTCATCTATAGTAAGCAGTGCTCTTATCATTTTCGTCTCCTCTTGAAGATCACATCTGGTGTCTTACAGTCTTGTATTCATCGCCGTCCTTATAGAACGGGCATTCTTTGCTCGGATGGCTCGAAAATCTTACAACTTCGTCTTCATCAAGATTTAAGTCGCAGACAGCTTCTCCTGTCTCTTCGTCTATATATGCGTATTGGCATGTCTCACAGCTGGCCATAAAAACCTCTTATTCTTCAGTGTAGTCGCTTGGCAGGAATTCTATTACTTCATCATCATCCGAGAACTCGGTAATGGTGCCGTCGTCAGCATCAAGTTCATCTTTAGGTATAACTGATCTAATAACTGCGGTAACGACCTCATATTCTTCCATTAAGGAATTATGGTCAGTCTTTATCATTCCGCTGTCTTCAGCATTTGCGGCCGCCTCGAGCTTAGCTGCACGGAGTGACAGAGCTGATGCGCCGATCATCTTGGAAGAACTCTTAAGAGCATGGACATGGATGGAATAATCGTGCCAGTTGCCTGCATCATAACTCTTCTGCAGATCGTGAGCCTTTTCGATCTCACCGTATGCGTATTCGGCAAGGAGCGAACGGTACAAAGCCTCATCATCCTGGCAGTACTTAAGTCCGGCCTTCGGTTCGATTCCGACTGAACGGAGAATGGTATATACATCATCAGAAGAGCCTTCCTCGATCGTCGTCATCAAAGGCTCGTCTGCAACGCGCTCGACCTTCTCTTCAGGAAGATACTTCATCAGCATCTTCTCTAACGCATAGTTATCGATAGGCTTGGTAAGATAATCAGAAAAGCCCTCTTCAAGATATCGCTCTTTAGCACCGATAACGGCATCCGCTGTAAGGCAGATGACAGGAACATCCCTGCTCATTCCGTTCTCGTCATCGCGGATTCTGTGGAATGTCTCCGTGCCGTCCATCTCAGGCATGCGCTGATCCATAAAGATAATGTCATAACGGGTCTTCGATGCCATAGCAACTGCGTCGGCACCGGATGTGGCCGTATCGATCTTCATCCTGGTATTTTTAAGAAGATTTACGGCAACTGTCAGATTGATCCTTGTATCGTCAACGATAAGGATATGGGCGTCAGGAGCCCTGAAGGATTCCTTGTACGGCCGATCGCCGGGCAGGTGCTCCTTAAGACGTGTCTGGAAGTCGCCTATCGGCTCATCAGATACCACCTTCTGCGGAATAGATACGGTAAAGATGGAGCCCTTGCCATATTCGCTCTCGACTTCGATAGTACCGCCCATAAGGTCTACGAGGCTCTTGGTAATAGCAAGTCCCAAGCCGGTGCCTTCGACAGTGCTGTTGCGCTCCATCTCAAGACGCTCGAACTTATTGAAAAGAACATCTTTATCCTCAGGTTTAATACCGATACCTGTATCCCATACCGTGATAACAAGGATTATCTTATTATCTTCGACCTTCCTTGAGCGGAGCTTAAGGCTAACGGAACCCTTGTCCGTATACTTAACTGCGTTGTTCAAAAGATTGGTAAAGATCTGACGGATCCTGACCTCATCGCCTGCAAGTTCGTCAGGGATCTGTGGGTCTACTTCCACAGTAAACTTGAGCTCCTTATCCTGAGCCTTGAACAGGATCATGTTATTGATATCGTTGAGAAGAGAGCTCAGCTGGTAAGGCGCTTCAAGAAGGTCCATCCTTCCCGCTTCGATCTTGGAGAAATCGAGGATATCGTTAACGATGGCAAGCAGGTTATGGCCGGCCTTCTTAACGTCACCTGCATAAACACTGATATTCTCAAGGGATTCCTTTACGAGCAAAGGCTCGCTCTCGGCATATCCCATTGCCTTGTGGTCTTCTCTTAAGATCATCTCATTCATGCCGAGAACGGCATTTATCGGAGTCCTGATCTCATGGGACATATTTGCAAGGAAGTCGCTCTTTGCATTATTCGCGCTCTCGGCACGCGCCTTCTCGGCAATAAGCTGGCCCTGCGCTTTGACATAGGGCCTTACCGTAAGGAGTGCAAGAACGGCGCCTACGAAAAGCGATATGAGAAGAACGATGATATAACCGATTACCGTGGAACGGGTCTGGTCTGAGAGCTGGTTTTCGAACCAGTCGACGGCAAAGTCGACCGCTACGATTCCTGCGACATTTCCCTCGTTGTCGAAAACAGGGCTATACGCACTGTAGAATTCCCCCCACTGGTCTGTATAAGGCGTCTCGTCCACAGAAGCCTTGCCCTTACCGGCACTGGAGAGCGCTACAGTATATTCGACAGCATCACCGTAGCTTGCCGGGCTCACCTGGTCCAGATCCATCGTGAAAATGAATGTATCAGGGGCTGCTTCCTTAATGCAGTAAACATATTCGAGTTCTACATTATCTCTGAATACCGTGAGGGTATCGTAGATCTTGTTATAATTGTCGCTTCCTACGGTCTCCTCGGACAAAGTCTTCATCATCTCGCCGCTGACTGAACCTGACGCGCAGTTGGCGATATCGAGCATTCGCTGCTGGATGGCCTTGCGGATACCGACTCTTGATCTGTAGATGGAAACCGAGCAGAAAAGAATACTTGAGATAAGCAGAATGCACTCAACCATCAGTATTATCTTTGTTGAAAGACTGTGCTTGGATAACACGAAGCATTCCCTCCGTTACGCGTATATATTTATAAATTATATTATCAAGAAGAATAGTTATCAATGAAAAGGCATACAAAAGAGGTCACCCCAAAAGGGATGACCTCCGTGATTTGCTTATCGGATTTAACTTACGATATTAGCCTTCAGCGATAGCGCCTGTAGGGCAGGAAGCTTCGCAAGCACCGCATGATACGCAAACATCAGCATCGATGTTGTACTGTGTATCGCCCTGGGAAATAGCACCAACGGGGCAACCATCAGCGCAAGTACCGCAAGATACGCAAGCGTCAGAAATTACATATGCCATAAAAAATATCCTCCTATTCAGATAATGAAATGATTATTCCATAAAAAGAAAAATTCAACAAGTATAAGAAAGGGCGTTTATCAAAAAACACCCTTTTTGCCAACTATTTATGACCTAAAAAACGACATCGGTCGGAAACCTTATCCCTCTTCACCGTCGGAATCGCTGTAAGAGCCGTTCATGTCCGGATAGTCGTTAAAATCGCTCTTATTGGCGTTGCGCTTGACCATATCTCCGTTAAGATCCTCAAGATCTGCCCATGAGAACTTCTCGATCTCTGTCTCGGCCTCAGATACGAACTTAACGCTGAGTGTCTCTTCGATATAGTTAACGTCAGTAACCTGGCCCATACCGTGAGGTGTTCTGACCCTTGCACCGGGCTCAGGGAGTCTTCTGTGGGCGTCATCGTAAGCTTCCTTCTCAAACTGGAGGCAGCACATGAGTCTTCCGCAGGCGCCGTTGAGCTTTCCGGGATTAAGAGATAAGCCCTGGGATCTTGCGAGCTTTAAGTTAACGGGAGCAAAACGGTTGAGGAAAGAGCAGCAGCAGAGCTCTCTTCCGCACATGCCGATACCTCCGACAAGCTTTGCCTGGTCTCTTGAACCGATCTGGCGGAGCTCGATTCTGGTACGGAATGTATAAGCAAGATCCTTTACGAGCTCTCTGAAGTCTACTCTGCCGTCAGCTGTGAAATAGAACGTGAGCTTCTTTAAATCGAATGTGTATTCGCAGTCAACGAGATTCATCTCGATAGATCTTGCGGCTATGAGCTCCTTGCACTTGAAGAAGGCGTCCTTCTCCTTTGCGCAGATGTCGTAATACTTCTCCAATTCCTTCTCGCTTGCAAGGCGCTTTATCGGCGGGATCTCTTCCTTCGTGTTCTCCACGTAGGGCTCCTGAGCGACAAAGGCTATCTCTTCACCGGTCTCGAGTTCGACCATAACGGCATCGCCTAATGCGAGCGAATAGCCGTCACAGGAAAACCTCAGCGTAACTCCGGCATCTCTTGTTCTTAAATTAACGATCTTCATTTCTTGAGCTCCTCATGTATTCGAAGAAGCATGGCAGACGCGGAAGAATCGAAGTTCGAATTAACTTCCAAAGCCCTTAAAAAGGTATTTACCGCCTCGCTGCATCTTCCCAGTTTAAGTGTTGTTATATGTTTATTGCCGGCAACGAAATTCTCGATTGCCTCTCTGTCTATCTCGTTATTGATCCTGCGGCAGTCTGGATAGTTGATAAGTCTTGCCGCATCGTCAAGGAATAAAAGTATCGAAGATGCAACGATCTTCGCGTCATCCTTGAAGTTTGTGAGCACCTCGCAGTAGTCTTCGAGCACATCGATATATGAGCTTGTCGGCATTGCTATCATGATGCTGTTGATCTCGTGTCTTATGCTTACGCCTGAATCCTCCATGGCAAGGCTTATGGCCTTTCCGGGGATCTTGCCGCTGTTGTATACTGCGGTCTTGATTCTCGCTTCATCGAGATCGGGGCAGTTCGCCTTTACGATCTCTTCAAGCTCTTCCTCAGAATAGGGATCTAACTTGATCTCCGTAACTCTGGACATTACCGTATCAAGAACGGCATCAGTATTGGAGCTCGTCAAGATGAATACGACATCCTTCTTAGGTTCTTCCAAGGACTTCAGGAGCGCATTCTGGCTCTCGATGCCCAGGTAATCAAAATCGATAATAAACGTCTTGGTCCTTGCGAACTGAGGCTTTAAGTAAGACTCTGCAACGACGTAATCCTTAATGAAATCGACCTTAACATTCTTTGTCTCAGCAGGTTCGTAGACTCTCGTTACGTCAGGCGTTGTGAAGTTATCGAAATACTTGCAGTTGGAGCATACTCCGCACGCTCCGTCAGGACCTGCGTCAGAGCACATAAGTGCCTTGGCGAACTCTTCTGCGATAAGGCGCTTTCCCATTCCCACAGGGCCTGTAAGCATGTATGCTCCGCTGCCTCTCCTCTGAGCTTCGGCAGCTAATCTGAGCTTGATCTGCTTCTGTCCTGTTATCTTCGAGAATGCCATCAGATCTTACCTTTCAACGAATCCTTCACCACTTCGAAAATCTCATCTATCCCCTTCGTCGCATCAATCGTAATGACACGTCCGTCAGATTCCTTTGCAAGTTCCAGATATCCGCGTCTTACATCTTCCTGGAACTTAAGGCCGGCGAGCTCTATCCTGTCGGATGCTTCGCCCCTCTTGCCTCTTCTCTCCAATGCCTCTTCGGCGCTGATATCAAAGAAGAAAGTCACATCAGGCTTAATACCGCCTGTAGCAGCCATGTTAAGGCCTGCAACGAACTCCATGCCCATGCCTCTTGCCATTCCCTGATATGCTGAAGAAGAGTCGAAAAATCTGTCACAGAGGACGATCTTGCCTTCTTCTAATGCCGGCTTAATGACTTCATCCGTTATCTGGGCTCTTGCTGCCTCAAATAAAAGGAGCTCGGTCCTGGCTGTCATCTGGGTATTCTTCTTATCGAGAAGGATCTCCCTTATACGCTCGCCGATAACAGTTCCGCCGGGTTCCCTGACGAAAATGAAGTCCTTGCCATTATCCTTAAGGTATTCCTTAAGCATCTCGCATTGTGTGCTCTTACCGCACCCGTCAATGCCTTCAAAAGTAATAAATATGCCCTTCATCGTCAGTTGAGATTAATATTCTTGAGAGATGCGATCTCAAGATAGATTTCCTTGGTTATTCTGGCGTTATCGCTTCTGATGTCATCGATGGTCTCGACCTTCTTGACATTCTTTGCAACTTCATCGCCAAACTCTCTGGGGCGCTTATTCTTGGGCTTGCGCTCGTTAAACTGCTGGTTTCTCTTCTCGCCGCCCTGATTCTGGTCGCGCTTGTTATTGAACTTCCTGTCGCGGTTATTCTGTCTGTCAGAATTGCGCTCGCGGTTCTGATTCTGGTTCTGATTCTGATTCTGGCTCTTGCCCTCAGCCTGAATCTCAGCGTTATCGCCCTTCTTGTCATATCCGCCCTGTCTGGGACCGTTATTCCTTCTTCTGCGGTTACGGTTGTAGTTGTTCCTGCGGCCGTCCTGCTTTGCAGGGTCGAACTTCTGGCGCTTTTCTCTGTTCTGGTCGCCGCCTCTGTTGTCTGACTGCGGTACAAATGCGCCCGAATTGTTTTCTGACATAAATTCCTCCATCTTTCGTAAATGACGTGCCTAATTATAAACTTTGATACCTGATAACTCAATTATCCGCGCTTCCGATAAAGGGACACTTCTTTATCGTC
>JAEEGI010010976.1_pt1 | contig 19633 bp, 12 predicted proteins | sample 8958751 | NCBI WGS metagenome assembly JAEEGI01 (sample SAMN16246545, study PRJNA631951) | gut metagenome | biome: gut microbiome; feature: rumen; material: KS-attached | host: Bos | place: Iran: Karaj | collected 2018-10 | reverse complement strand
GTAAAAAGGGCTTGCAACTCATGTACTACATGATATGCACAAGAAGAGAAGATTAGACAAGCTCAAAAAGCGCGAAGTTCTTATTTTCCTCAACTCATCTTGTTCTTCATAAACTATAATAACAGGAATAACAGGCATTTGGCTAATGGGCTATCTTGACAAATTCCGATTCTGCCCCGTATGTGGCTCACAAAACTTCAACGACCACGACTTCAAGTCGCGCCGCTGTGCTGACTGCGGTTTCACCTTCTACTTCAACGCAGCAGCAGCCTGTGCCGTCATTATCACTAACGAGCAGGGACAGCTCCTCGTAGCCAGACGGGCAGAGGAACCGCAGAAAGGAACGCTCGACCTCATCGGTGGATTCGTCGATCCGGGTGAAAGTTACGATCAGGCGGTCATCCGTGAAATCAGGGAAGAGACAGGCATCGACATCCTTCCGCTCATCAACAGCGGACAGACCTGCCTGCGTTTCCTGTTCTCTATCCCCAACACCTACCTCTACTCCGGGCTCACCATCCACTCCTGCGATGCTTTCTACCAGGTGCAAATTCCCTCTGATACCTCCATCAGACCAGATGACGACGTGGCAGAATGTTTTTGGCTCAATCCCGCCGACATCAACCCCGACCTTTTCGGACTCACATCCATCAGAACAGCAGTAAGAAGATATATAGAAGGATAGAAGGATAGAAGACGAGAAGACGAGAAGGCAAGAAATAACAAAAAACGAATAATTATCAAACAGAATAACAGCTAAACAATGAAAAAATCCGCTCTGACCATCATAGCCGCAGCGTTCGCACTTACTGCCACAGCGCAGCATTTCGCCGACCCCAACAGCACCATCCTCAAACCCGAGGAGGCACAACGGCTGACCAACGAGGAGTTTTATTACGGCTCGCAGAACCTCAACGCAGCCGACGAGGCAACCAGGCTCATCAACGACTACTACCTCAACACGCCCGGAACCGCCAAAAACATCCACCAGTGGCTGCAGCGCAACACAATCCATCCTGACCGCACAAGGCTCAAGATGATGGAGGCGAACATGATGGTGAAGAACCAGGACTATGCGTCCGCCTTTAACATCTACAACAACACCGTCTCCGAAGAGTTCGGCAACCTGCCGCAGAAAGAGCAGACAGAAGCTAACCTCTATAACGCCATTGCCTGCCTTATGACCGGCGACTACAACACCGCCGAGCGGAAACTCGCCTCCATCATGGACAGTCCCACACATCAGCCCGACATCTACTACTATGCCGGCTACACCCAGTATGTGAAAGGCAACTACCGCGAGGCGAACAACTACTTCACCGCCGTGGAGCAGTCGAGGGAGTACGGAAACAAAGTGCCGGTCTATATGGCTGACTGCCTCCTCCAGACCAGCCACCCGCAGGAGGCGCTCTCCAAAATCAAGGCATGGGAAACCGCCTACGGAGCAGGCAACAACCTCATGCCTGAGGCAAGACGCATCGCCGGTGAGGCTGCTTACGACCTCAACGACTACAACGGTGCCATCGCCTCCCTGCAGTCGTATGTCGCATCCACCGACCAGCCCAAACGCACAGCCCTCTACAAGCTGGGTATGAGCCTCTTCAACAACCGCCAATACACCGACGCGGCAAAGATGCTCAGCAAAAGTGCTGGAGTAGCAAACGACGCCATGGCTCAGAGCGCATGGCTCAACGCCGGAAAGGCTTATATCACCGACAACAACAAACGGCAGGCGAGCATCGCCTTCCAGCAGGCAGCCCAGATGAACGCCGACGCCGCCACCAAGGAGGAAGCGGCTTACAACTATGCGCTCACACTCCATCAGGGCGCGGAGATGGGATTCGGTGAGTCGGTCACCGAATTTGAGAAGTTCCTCAACAACTACCCCAACTCCAAATACACATCAAGCGTGGCACAGCACCTCACCGAGGTCTATTTCACCACCAAGAACTACCCGGCCGCCCTCAAGTCCATCAACAAAATCAAACAACCTTCCGCCGACATCATCGCCGCCAAGCAGAAAGTGCTCTACAACATGGGTACGCAGAGCTTCGCCAACGGTGACTACCGGGCCGCCAAGGACTACATGACACAGAGCAACGCCACACTGCGAAACCCTGAAGCCATCTTCTGGAAAGGAGAGTCGGAATACCGTCTGGGCGACTTCACCTCCGCCGCCAGCGACTACACGTCCTACCTGAAAAACGGCACGAACCAGAGCAACAAGGCACTCGCCAACTACGGTATGGGCTATATCAACTTCAAAAACAAGAAATACGCCAGTGCGCTCAATTATTTCAACAACTACATCAAGCAGTGTCCCCAAGGGACGAACGCCGACCGGCCCAACCTCAAGGCCGACGCGCTCAACCGTATCGGCGACTGCCTCTTCACACAGCGCAAATTCGACGAGGCGAACAGCGCATACAACAACTCGCTCAACACCGACAAGAGCCACGGTGACTACTCGCTCCTGCAGATGGCGATGATCAGCGGACTCAAAGGCAACTACGGGCAGAAAGTGGAACTGCTCAACCAGCTCGGTTCCACCTACAACAACTCCGAATATGCCGACAACGCACTGTTCGAGCAGGGAAGAGCATACGTGCTCAGCGGTAACCGCGACAAAGCACATGAGACTTACAACAGCCTCATCAGCAAATACCCCAACAGCACCAACTCCAGAAGAGCGATGAACGAAATCGGCATGCTCTATCAGGAAAGCGGACAGACCGACCTCGCCATACAGCAATACACCTCCGTCATTGACCGCTACAAAGACACGGAAGAGGCGGCATCCGCGCTCGAGAGTCTCAAGCAGATATACAACGCCCAGGGAAAAGTCAACGAATACGCAGCCATCGCACAGCGGGCAGGAAAGAGCCTCTCACCCGAGGAGCTCGACGAGATGACCGAGAACGCCGCCATCATGGCAACCGCAAACGAGGACTACGCCAAAGCAACCGAATTCTACCGCCAGATTGACGCCCAGACGCTCTCCGAAGACATGAAGGCGAAAGCCCTGCAGAACGGACTGGACTGCGCGCAGAAAGCAGGCGACAAACAAGCCGAAGTGGAGTTCGCATCAAAAATCCTCACCGGCACCAGCAAAATATCGCCCGACAAAATCTCCCAGGCACGGCTTCTCAGAGCAAAGGACTACATGGCAAACGGACTGGTTGACCAGGCGATCGCCGACTACAAAGAGCTGGCTGACGACAACGTCACCGTCTATGGCGCACAGGGCACCGTGGAACTTGCTCAGTATCTCTACGACGCACAGCAATACCAAGAGGCGGAAGCCCGTCTCGACAAGTTTATCGACAACGGCACATCCTACCCCTATTGGCTCGCAAGGGCGTTCATCCTCCTCTCCGATGTCTATACCGCCACCGGACGCGACATCGAGGCACAGGAATATCTCCTCTCCCTCAAGAGCAACTACTCCGAAAACGCAGAAATCAACAGCATGATTGAACAACGGCTGAAGAAATAGTTTTTTTTAAAATTATCCCATTATTATAAAGTCCTTAAAGGTTCTAAGGACCCTAAAGACCCCAAAATCCGTAAAATTCCCAAAGCCCCTATAACAATCAACCGCATAACCATAAAAAATGAAAAAAATTCTTATCACCCTCATAGCAGCATCAGCCACCCTCACCGCATCGGCACAGATGGACAACGTGGTGGAGGTGGAAAACACTTACAAACCCACAGTAAAGGACGCCAATAAAATCAATGTGCTGCCGCAGACAGAGACAACCACCGTCAAGCACTACAACGTGGAATATGCCAATCAGCCAAAGCCCGTCGGCGACTATGTGTTCGAGCCCGCCAAAGCTTCCGCAAGCGACGTGGCGGAGAAAGGCGAGCCGAAAGGATTCCTCACCCTCGCCGGAGGCAACGGCGGAAATATCCTCGCCCGCGGCGCCTACGGATGGGACATCACCGACAAGGACATCCTGAATTTCGACATCTCACTCAGAGGTCACAACAAGAAAGTTGATTACTTCCTTGACAAGGATCTTGAATGGAAACAACGCTTCTACCAGACCAACATCGACCTGAAATATGAGCACAAACTCAACATACCGGGAACGGTGTTCGTCAATGCAGGGGCAAGCCAGCAGGTTTACAACTACCAGTACTGGCAGGACACAAATGTGTATAACACAGAAAATCACGAGAATGCCATATCTGTCACCGACAAGCAGCACAACCGTCAGTTCTACGCTCAGGCCGGGGTGACACCATTGAAGTTCAACCAGTTCACGCTCAGCGGCAACATCGGATTCAACGGATTCACACGCAGAAACTATCTCAACAACGAATATAGTGATGCATACGGAAACACAGTTGAAATCGGTGACGACCTCAACAAGCAGGGACGGTTCAACGCAGACTTCCGGACAAACTACGAAATCAACGAGCTGCATTCTGCGGGCGTGGATTTCTCAGCCGACTATATCTCATACGACCTCAGAGACTACAAGGACCAGGGAGACTTCGAAATCAAGCCGCACTATGCCTACAACAACGAGCAGCTGGAACTCGTGTTGGGAGCAAAGCTGATTTTCGAGAGCGGTCTCAGAAAGAAATTCAGAGTGGCACCAGAGGCATCCATCACTTATCATCTCAACCCGCAGATTGACCTCTTCGCCACAGCCAACGGCGGTCTCTACTTCAACGACTTCTTCATGATGAACACACTCACGCCTTATTGGAACCTCCCCATGTGCCAGCAGCAGGCGCAGTTCAACCAGATTGAGGCGGACGCAGGATTGAAATGGAAAATCAAGGAAGGCTGGTTTGCCAAATTCCATGCAGGCTACGACTCGTCGAAAGACCGTGCCGAGCTGACCATCCCCAATGGAGTCCTCTGCCGCAACGACGTGTTCACCGCCGACGGAAGCCTCGTGCATTTCGACGCAGAGATGAAATACAGCTATAAGGATGTGTTCGTGGCTGAGGCGAAAGGACGCTACAACGGATGGAGCATAAAGAAAAACAACAACTACTATTACAGCACACCGGCATGGAGGCCCACATTCGTGGTAGATGCCAACATCATGGTGCAGCCGGTCACCGGACTCAGAATCGGTGTTGACTATCAGCTGAGAACATTCGAGCACGACAGCCAGGTGGCATACGAACGCCCCACCACATCCAACCTAGGAGCCTCCATCTCCTATAAGATTCCAAGAGACCTCCTCCCCGTCAACTTATCCGTCTATTGCCGCGCCGACAACCTCCTCAACCAGAGCTACGACGCCTACTACGGCTACCGTGCTCCCGGCGCCATGTTCCTCTGCGGTGCTGCCATCAACTTCTGACGCACTAAAATCATTTGCTTTTGTAGAAACACGCTGTAGAGTTTCTTCGAAATAAAAACTGAATAATGCACATCCGCTTCCTGACCTTTCTTTTTCTGACGCTCTCTTCGATGTCGCTGACCGCCCAGACCACCTACAACGTGATGGATTTCGGCGCTCTTGGCGACGGAACAACCGACGATGCACCTGCCATTCAGAAAGCGTTAGACCACTGCAGTGAGGAAGGAGGAGGACGGGTGTTAATCCCGCGCAACCATGAATTCCTCTCCGGTCCGCTTGAGATCAAGAGCAACACGGAACTGTATATCGATGCAGGCGCGGTACTTAAAGCCAACCCAGACGAAAGCATCTACCATATCAGTGCTTTCGGAAAGAACGAGGGCGAGGGTATGTTATGGATTTACAGCCGTAACGCCACCAACCTCTCGATTGGCGGAAAAGGCGCCATCCACGGAAACGGTATCCGCTTCATGGGAGCAGAACAGGAAGACTCTTATGAGCTCAAGCCAGTCACCACCTTCGACCCCCGTCCGCATGTGTTGACACTCATCGGCTGCCAAAACGTGACCATACGCGACCTCACCATCTGCGAAGGCGCCTACTGGACCATCCACCTCATCGGCTGCGACGATGCCGTCATCGACGGAATCAGGCTACTCAACAACCTGAAAATACGCAATGGCGACGGAATCGACCTCGACCACAGCCGTAACATCCGTATCAGCAACTGCCATATCACAAGCGGTGACGACTGCATCTGCCTGAAAAACCGCAGGGAATATGCTGAATATGGCTCATGTCACGACATCGTCGTCACCAACTGCACGATGGCCTCACGCTCATGCGCCATCAAAATCGGTTCGGAAAACATGGACTCAATCTACAACGTGATGGTCAGCAACTGCATCATCACCAACTCCAACCGGGGGCTGGGCATTCAGAACCGCGACGAGGGAACGGTCACGAACGTGGTCTTCTCCGACATCATCATGGACCTCCGTCTCTGGAGCGACGTGTGGTGGGGAAAAGCAGAGCCGATTTACGTCACCTCCTACCCCCGTGCCAACGCCAACCACAAAGACGCCAATTGGCGATTCCCGGAGGGACAGACCGAAGGCAGATGCGGACGCGTCAGCAACATCTGGTTCAACAACATCACCGCCACAGCGGAAAACGGCTGTTTTCTCGGTGCCGACCAGCCGGGCAAGGTGACAGACATCCATTTCAACAACGTCTGCATCGACCTCCGATGCCCGAAAGGCATCACACAGTCGCAGATGGACAAACGACCGTGCAAAGGGCAGCAGTTCATCCTCACCGACTACGACACCCTCTCAAAAATGCCTCTGCCTGTCATCACCGAAAACATTGAAGGCTTTTAGGACAAGAAGACAAAAAGACGAGAAGGCAAACAAGTAAAAATTTAGGAACCATTAAATCTGGCAAAAATGCAAAACACAATTCTTCGTTTATGGATGGCAGTGCTGATAATCACAATCCATTCAGATGTAATAGCCCAGCAACTAACCCCCGAACAGACAGGCGGAGTTTACTACGCCTACCCCGTGAAAGACTCAAAGCGCATAAATATTCCCGACGGTTTCCAGATTTTTTATATCTCCCACTACGGACGGCACGGCTCACGCTGGGTCGATAGCAAGCGGCGTTACAAGTGGGTGATGAGCCATTTCACCGACAAGCGGAACCTCACACCCCCCGGACTCGAAACCCGCGAAAAACTCCTTGCCGTCTGCAAGAACGCCCGGGGCAAAGCCGGTCTGCTCACCCCGCTCGGCAAATCCCAGCATGAGGGAATCGCCCGCAGAATGGCAACCAATTATCCCGAGCTGTTCAAACCAGGCGCAGTGGTCACCGCCCAGTCGAGCACCTACAAGCGCTGCCGCCAGTCGATGCAGGCATTCTGTGGCGAGCTGAGACGTCAGCATCCCAGCCTGTCCATCAGCATGTCGTCAAAGAAATCATACAAACCCTATATAAACCTGCCCAACGAGGATATGAATCGTCTGAAACGGCAGACCAAACGCAATTACGAAGTCAATCCCGACCGCTTCATGCGCAACCTGTTCATCGACCCTTCCCGCTGCGACAACCCCATCAAACTACTCACCGAGACGCACACCATCGCATCCGACATGCAGGACATCCCGCTTGACATATCCCTCTGGAATCTCTTCACTTACGAGGAGATGATGGCAGTCTATAAAGGCAACAACGACTGGATGACCTTCATCAACGGAGACCACAAAAAGAACGAAGGCATACCGGTCAAGACCGCCATACCTCTTTGGAATCATATCGTTGAAGTAGCCTACGAATACATCGCGAACAATAAGCATGGCGCATCCCTCATTTTCGGACATGACCAGCCGCTCTACCGCCTGATTACCCTCATCGGGCTGTCACTCCCGGGCACAGGCATGGACGACATCCTCCCTATGGCGGCTAACCTCCAGCTAATCTTCATGAAAGACCAGAACAACGAAATCTACGTGTCATTCATCTACAACGAGACACAACAGAACCTCCCCATTGAAAACACCCCCATACCCGGAATTTATAAATGGAAAGATGTGGAGGCATTCGTTACCACAAAGATAGTACATTATTTACTTCAAGGCAAAATTAGTTGTATTTAGCGAGTCTTATTATAAGAAACTTTAAACCTTAAACCTTCTCCCCTGCCATGCGTCAAGTTCCTCCATCCGCTTCTCCAGCTTGGCTGTAAATTCATGGTTTTTCAGTCCCCACCCAGGCACAGCCAGTAACTCAGGCGGTGACTGCGACACAAAACGCTCAAAGACAAGCGTCGGACGCGAGTTCTCCAAAAATTCTATCACACTGTCGATATATTCCTCCACGCTGTAACGATGGAAACGCTCTGGATGCTCTTTGTATTCCACAGCCATCCGCGTATGCTTGATAATTTGCAGCTGATGGATTTTCAGCGTGGTCAGCGGCAATGCCGACAGCCGCCGGGCTTCTGTCGTCACATAATCCGGCACCAGCTGACTTCCGGGCAGTCCCAAGATGATATGTCCGCCGGTTGCTATTCCCCTTGAGGCTGTCCGTTTCACCGCATCACAGACGCATGCATAATCATGCCCGCGGTTCACAGCCTTCAGAATCTCGTCACAAGTGCTTTCTATCCCATATTCCACCAGCAACAGACAGCGGCGGTTCAATTCCTCCAAATAGTCAAGCAGCTCATCAGGCATGCAGTCGGGACGTGTGCCGATGACCAGCCCCAAGACACCGTCGATCGCCAGCGCCTCCTCATATTTCGCCATCAGACGCGTTAGCTCCCCGTAGGTGTTCGAATAAGCCTGGAAATAGGCCAGATATTTTATCTCCGGATATTTCCGCCCGAAAAAACGTTTTCCTTCTTCCAGCTGCTCGGTTATCGACTTCTCAGTCGCGCAATAAGCGGGATTGAACGTCTGGTTGTTGCAATAAGAACAGCCACCTGTCCCGACCGTGCCGTCACGGTTGGGACAGGTGAATCCTGCATTTACTGATATCTTCTGGACTTTACAGCCAGCCCACTCTGTCAGCCAGCTGCCAAACTGTAGATAACGGTTCAAAAACTAATATCATTCATCCCGGATTGTCTGGACAGCCCGGATTCCGGGCAATCCGGATTTTCCGGATAAAAATCTAAAAAACGAATACTAACACCCTGAGCTGTAGAATATCCGCTCATTGTCCTGCGGGACGCCGTCGCGTGGAATCACAATGTCGTTCATCCATACTGGCGCACCCTCATTCGGCATCGTCTCAAGGTCTTTCTGCCACTCCTCATCGGTCAGACGCGGATCGTTCATATCACGTTTGAACTCGCGGTAGGAGAACACGGCACCTCTCGTCAGATAGAGCATCCCGTTGATTTCCACAACCACATAAATCTCATAGCCGGGACCGACAGCCTCATACAATATCGAAGGATTCGGGTTGTTGTCGCCGTTGGAGGTCAGCACGTCGGCAACCAAGGCAATTTTCTTGTCCGCTCCCTCCACTGAAGACCATTCAGTCAAAGGCTCAGCGTTATTCAGATTCAGCATCTCAAGCGTGAGGTACTCGAAATTGGCACCCACCACCTCTATCTGTCCGTTCTCCTCATTGGTCAGCTTCTCGCCTTTCAGCTCTTTCTTGCTCACGTTGAGGAAAAACTCACCGTATTCCTGCATCTCGGTTGTGATGCGTTCTATATCTTCATTCTCAATGCCAAAACGCTTGAAGGCGACAGAAGTGTCGTGAATCAAATCCAGGGCTTTGCTCCAGAATTTCACGTTGGGCTCAACATAGCCGGTCACGATGGGCTCAGGGATGTCACCACCTCCACACTCAGCCATCATCGGCTGCTTGCCGTAGAGGATGGCGTCGTGTTTCAGCTCCGCCCAGGAGGCAAGAGCGGCATTCAGGTTCTTCTTGTCCCATGCCATGCCCTGCATGAAGTAAGGATAGCTGTTGTCGGGCTCGGTCATGGTCATCAGCGTGCGCACCCACTTGTTCGAAATCGTCAAATTCCAGTCAATCTCGCCCATCCGCTTCTTCATGTGGGTCAGATTCGGCACGTAATCGCTCCACTGCTGTGCTTCTTTCAGCTCATCAAGCAGAATACGCTCTGCAGGCGTGTTGCCCATGGCGGCGAAATAGTCGAGCCCTTTCGACACATCACGCTTGGTAACCTGGCTTTCGACATCCACCATCTCCTGAAGCACCTCGGCGTCAGGGAAATAACGCTGCGGCATCAGATTTATCTTATATTCGCTTGAACGCAGGAATTTCGGCTTGATGCGGGTCTGCTTCTCTGCCAATACCTCCACGGCCTGCTTCAGCTGAGTGTATTTCGCATCGTCGGTTGACAAGTCTTTCACCGTGACACCCTGACTCTTCATAAGCTCCTGAACCTGAAGCATGCTCACGTTGTCGGGCTCACCCATCAGATAGGTAATGGGATCCACCAGCCGGTTGTATTCACCGTTCAGCCCTTTCTTTTCCATTATCTCGGCTATCTGAGTCGCACGCAGTAGCTGATCGGGGTTGTCGGTGCCGAAAGGAACGGTCTGAATCCACATCATCGCACGGAAATAGCGCTTGAGTAAATCATTGCGGGTGTAATGTCCGCGCGGACGAAACAGGCTATATGCGAACTTCACTTTCGTATAACCCAAGAACTCAGAGAAAGCGGTTTGCTCAGCCTTCACTTTGGCTATTTCGTCGGCAGCCATCTGGGCGTAGGCTGGGTCAACATCCGACGCAGGCTTGTCGATCAGCAGCGCCACAGCCACAGCGAAATAAGCGGTGTTCCATTTGGCAAGCTCCCTCATTTTCGCATCGGGATTCTCTGCCGACTCTTTGATGAACAGCTGCTTCATTGCTTCGCAAAAGTCAAGCAGACGTCCGTTCAGCTCACTCTCCTCAGCCAGCCGCAGCAGCGTGTCGAAATAGATATGAAACGCCTGGAGATAGAGGTCAGTTGTCACAAAACTCGGAAAATCATGGTAGTCGTTGTTCTCATACACCTGGAACAGCTGCTCGTAGCTGTCCTGAACGATGGCGAATCCGTTCTGACCAAGCTTCTCTCGGAGCGGTCCGCCAAACGTCTCAAGCTGATAGTCGTTGATGATGTTGGCTGTGTTCACTTTCTTGCCGGCGCCAGCTTTGAAGTTCAGTTTCTGCAGCTCAGCCTCCCGGGCCTTGATGCGGCTGATGAACTTTGTCTCTGCGGGCGTGTATTTCAATGGAATCTCCTTGCGCTCGGAGCCTCCGCCAGCCTCATATTCCTTGGCAACACGCGCCTCCATCAGCTTGTAATACCATGAGGTCTCACCAAAGAGCGAACGGAGCTCGGCGCTCATGAACAGATACCCCTGACGGGCAGCAAACGCATTGCGGAGCACACGAAGCTCACTCAGCGACAGCTTCGAGATGTCCATGTTCGTGTCAATCTTCCCGTTGAGTTTCTCAACGTTGATATGACCATTGCCCGGAAGCACCAGGCTCTTCTTCTGCGAAAACGCATTGACCGACAAGCATGCCAGCACGAAGATAAAAAATAAACGTTTCATAATCAATGAATACTAATTGTTTAATGTGGAATGAATAATAAATGCTTAAATCGGAAAGAACAATAATTGTTGAAAGCAGTAACTTAACAATAAATGTTGAAAGTAGTAACTCAGTAGGGACTTACTTCATGTATGTCCTCGAATAGAAGGATGTGTTTGCTTTGCGATTAGTAAAAACCTGAAAAAGACTCAATTAACAGCTGATTCGCTATTAAGAAACGGTAAAAATTGACAGTTAAAGAACGGTAAAAAAAAGATTTAATGAATAGTTAAAGTACAGTTAAAAAATGATTTAATTAATAGTAAGGTATTGTCGTCATAAAGACTACGGTTTGCAAAACAAAAAACTTAAATTCTCGTCTTATCGCCTTATCGTTATCTCAAAATCTCACATCGAAACTTCTTCAATCTTTAATCATCCTGATTTTCGCCGCAAAGTTACAAAAAAAAGAATTACTTCCAAACATTAATACAAAAAAATGTAAAAATTTTTAAAAAAAGGCAAAAAAGTGGAAACCCGAGATAACAAAATTACGGAATCCCGAAATAAATTCCGAGATTCCGTAAATCATAGCATCGCCACCATCATTCCCATTACCCCCATCATTCCCATTGCTCCCATCAGCTTTCATGTAAGCGGCAGTTGTCTGCCGCACATCTGGCCGGCGAAGCACGGCCCTCTAGGATTGCCTAGGATTACCTAAGCCCTCCTAAGGATTCCTAAAAAAGCTATGCCTCTTCTTTCCGTCTCTTCCACGACAGAAATCCTGCCAACAGCGTAGCCAGCACAAGAACCGCAAGGCTCGCATAAGCCACCGTCTCCGTCTTATGTACCGACTGCGGATCAAACTTCATTTCAATCTGATGCTTGCCGGCCGGAATCTTCAGTGCTCTCAGCACATAGTTTGCACGGGCAATCTCTGCAGGTTTGCCGTCAATAGTAGCCTCCCAGCCCGGATAATAAATCTCCGAGAACACAGCCACGCCGCCTTGCTTGCTGTCAGCCTCATAATTGCAGGTAGTAGATGTCTGTGAGGTCAGCTTCACGAAGGCTGCCGAGTCGGGTGCAGTGGTAGTGCCACCAAGGACTTTTGCGAACTCCTTGTCAACAACTGCGGTATGACGCGGCGACACCTGATGCAGCGCGTCAAGCTCCTCATTGGCATTATCCACCACTTTCAGCTCATCCACAAACCATGCGTTTCCGTAAGCAGCCGTGTTCTCCAGCGGGAACACGTTCGTCTGGTCGCCATAGATAAACCAGCGGGTGTTCAGCATATTCAGGACAGGACAGATAGAGTCGGCATCAACGCCCGAAAGGTTATAAATCGGATAGCTCATGTTTCCTGACGCTATCATGGCTGCGGTGTCGAGACGCTCAGGTGCATACATGCCCAGTGCCTTCGGGAACTCCTCCGTGATATGGCTCTCAATCAGCTCCTGATAGCGGCGAAGCTTGGCGGGATGATAACCGCCGATACTGTTGTAGAAGAAGGAGGTCGTGTTGTCGTTAAACGTGCTCACCGTGGCGTTGAACACGCGGTAGTCACGCTTGTCGCCGCTTTTCTGGAGAATATAGTTGTCCACATCGGTCTTTTCACGTGCTGCCTGCACCGACGGCTCCTTAAACATGCTGTTGTTCATATACCGCTGGTTCACCTGCCACATATCCACCAGGCAGAGCAGTATCACCAGTCCTCCGATGGCAGCCTGCGTCTTCCATGCCACACGCCCTTTGTTGCGTACTGCTGTGTTGTAATAGAAATACAGCAGGGCGGCACCGACCAGAATGATCAGAAGCGAACGCCACGCGTCGGCTTTCAGCATCGCGGCACGCATATCGCTGATGCTCGCGATAATCATATTGGCGGATGTCGGGTCGAGTTGACTGCGTATCATGCTGTCCTCCGAGGAGCTCACACACTGACCGCAAATTGTCGGAACCAGCGCAAAAAGCAGGCAGAGGCCGCCTGTAATCACTGTGCTGTACAGCAGGCTGCGGAACATCTTCGGACGCAGCTCTGCATTGCCCATGCTCTCCACGAATTTCTTCAGACCTATCATTGCCAAAAGTGGAATCGTGAACTCGGCAACGACCAGTATCGACGACACCGTGCGGAATTTGGAATAAAGAGGTATATGATCGATGAAGAAGTCGGTGAACCCCTGGAAGTTCTTTCCCCACGACAGCAGGAACGACAGCAGTGTGGCAACAATCAGCACCCATTTCATCGGGTTGCGGTTGGGCACCACAAAGAGTGCAAGCACAAACAGCATGCATATAAGCGCACCCACATAAACCGGACCGGATGTGCCAGGCTGCTCGCCCCAGTACTGGGGCAGCTGGTTGTATATGGCAGAGTCAAGCTGCGGGTCGCTGTGCTTCATGGCGGTGGCGTTCTGAGAGAGGGGAACGCTCGCGCCGCCTTTCACGTTAGGAATCAGCAGCGAGAAAGTCTCCGAGATGCCGTAGCTCCACTGCGTGATGTAGCTGCGCTCCAATCCGCTGTCGGTCTGGTCGTTCTCTTTCCCTTCTTTCTTCAGCTCGCTCTTTCCGCGCATTGTGTCCTCTGAATATTTATAGGTGTGATACAGGTTCGATGCGTTCAGACCGATTGCGATGACGGCTGCACAGACGATGGCAGCAGTGGCTTTCAGCAGGTGTGCCACTTTCCCTTTCTTGAAACACATCACGGCAAACGCTGCGAACATCAGCAGCTCCGGAATCAGGAAATAATAAGTCATCTGCACGTGGTTGCCGTTGATTTGCAAGGTGGCAAACAAAGCGGTCACGACAAAGCCCCAGAGATACTTGCCCTTGAAGCACATCACCACACCTGCAATGGTCGGAGGGATATAGGCAAGCGTGATGGCTTTCCACAGGTGACCCGCAGCGATGATGATGAAGAAATAGCTTGAAAACGCCCACACGATGGCGCCGAGCGCTGCCATCCACCGGCGGAAATTGAATGCTCTGAGCAGGATATAAAATCCCAGCATAGAGGCAAAAACATACCACACGTAGTCTGGCAGACCCAGATGATAGATTTTCTCAACGAGCGACATCGGCTTAGCAGAGTCGTAGCTCGGAGCAATCTGATATGTCGGCATTCCCGAAAAAATCGAGTTAATCCAACGCGGGGTCTCACCGTCGTGGCTCTCACGGTATTGGTTTATCTCTATCTTCAGACCATCGTTGGCGGAATTGTCCTCACCAGTCAGACGCCATCCCTTAAATGCGGGAAAGAAATAGACAGACGCGATTACGGCGAAAAACAACACACACGCCGCATCCATCAAAATCGGCTTCAGTTTCAATTTCATATTTTATAGTTTTAATTGGGAGTAAAAGGGGGAGTAAAAGAGGAAGTAAAAAAAGGGAGTAAAAGAGGAAGTAAATAAAAAGGGGGAGTTAGAGTGAAACTGGGGAATTCTCTGTAAAATTTTCAATTAGCAGATAATAAAAACTAAAGATACTCCGGCAGTTCAAACATTCTCGTACTGTTCGATCCTTTCACGAGCACAGTCATCCCTTTCGGTTTCTCGGCTGCAAGCACCTGTTTCACCTCATCCACGTTGTTGAACAGCACAAACTCCGGCGGGCAGGGGGTGTTCACAAACTCTGCTCCCACCAGCCACACCTTCTCAAAGCCCATTTTGTGTAGCAAGTCCACGATTTTCTGATGCTCCTCAGCACTCTGATCGCCCAGCTCACCCATCTGCCCCAAGATACACATCTTGTGCTCTGCATGTATCAGCTGGAAATTTTGTAGGGCGGCGGTCATCGATGTGGGATTGGCGTTATAAGCGTCAATGATGATGGTGTTGTCGGCTGTCTTCTCCAGCTGCGATCGGTTGTTCGACGGAACATACTCAGAAATGGCAGCTGAGATGGCATCTGCAGGCACGTCGAAATACTGCCCGATAGTAGCAGCAGCCAAGGCGTTGTCTAAATTGTATGCACCAATCAGATGAGTCTGAACCTCATGACCGTTCCAACGGTAGTGCAGGAAAGGTGAGCAGTCTATCAGCTCCCCTCTAACGGAAAGTCCCTCATCGGGTTGCTGACCGTATCTGATGGCTTCCAGCCCACCGGCAATACCTTTCAGATGAGGATTGTCGTTGTTCAGGAATATCTTACCCTGATGGTCGCGCAGAAAATCATAAAGCTCGCCTTTCGTCCGAATTACGCCCTCAAACGATCCAAAACCGAGTAGGTGAGCCTTACCCACATTCGTGATGATGCCGTAGTCGGGTTCCACGATATTCACCAGCGTCTTGATTTCGCCGGGATGGTTAGCCCCCATCTCGATTACAGCCATCTCGTGCGTCTCGGTCAGCTGCAGCAGCGTCTTCGGCACACCGATATGGTTATTGAAATTACCGCGAGTGTAATGGGTGTTGTATTTCTTTGAAAGCACGGCTGCTATCAGTTCTTTGGTGGTAGTCTTGCCGTTCGTTCCGGTCACGCCGACAATGCGTATGCCCAACTGACGTCGGTGGTAGTTGGCAAGCTGCTGCAATGTTGTCAGCACATCGTCAACCACGATAAAACGCCTGTCTGGACCAGCATATTCAGCATTATCAACGACGGCATAGCTACAGCCTTTATCCAATGCGGCACCGGCGTATGCATTACCGTCGAATGTCTCGCCTTTCAAGGCAAAAAAAAGCGAACCTTCAGGGCAGTCACGGCTGTCGGTCGTCACAACAGGATGCTCCCTGAATATTTCATATAATTGTTCTATTTCCATATTAAATCACGCTCGATATTTATTGTAATAAGATAAAAAATCATGCAAATATAGCACAAAATCACGAAACTACGTGAAAAATTCAACAATATTCTTTATTTTTGCAAAAAGAAATACAAAGAACGTACATACTAAAACGATTATAACGGCATGGCGCTCGACTACACAATCAACATCAACGGCAGACTTTCCGACTTCAAACAGGTAAAGGTGATGGGTATCGTCAACGTCACCGAAGACTCTTTCTACGCAGGAAGCAGAGTCAACATGGAAGAGGATATTGAAAGCAGAGTCAGTCAAATGCTGCAGGAGGGTGCCGACATCATCGACATCGGTGCTTGCTCTTCACGCCCTGATGCCGACTTCGTCTCTGCAGCTGTGGAGGGAGAAAGACTTCGTAGAGCTCTAAAAACCATAACTGCCAAATTCCCCGATGCAGTGGTTTCGGTTGACACATTCAGGGCAGACATCGCGAAAATGGCAGTTGAGGAATATGGGGTGGCAATCATCAACGACATCAGTGCCGGGTTATTCGATCCTCAGATGTTCTCAACCGTAGCACACCTGGGTGTACCTTACATCCTCATGCATGGATGCACCCCCGACATGGCACCTGGCGCCAAGAACAGCAACGTAACGGAGTCAACCTCCCCAAAAACCGACAACACGTCACCTGAGGAATTCATGGAGCAGATGGCACGTTTCTTCGCTGAGAAAGTGCAGTATCTGCGTGACCTCGGACAGAAAGACATCATCATTGACCCTGGATTCGGTTTCGGCAAGACAATCGAACAGAACTACCAGCTGCTTGCAAACATCCAATGGCTCAACATGCTCAACCTCCCCATCCTAGTTGGGGTGTCAAGAAAAAGCATGATTTACCGCCTTCTCAACACAACACCCGATGAGGCACTCAATGGCACAACTGCTGTCCACACCATCTGCCTCATCAAAGAGGCTTGCCACATCCTGCGCGTCCACGATGTCAAGGCTGCACGCGAAGCCATCGCCATCACCGGAAAAACCCGCAGTACCCTCTGTCAAGGATTTGATTTATAGCGACTTACTATTTACACATCCTTAATCCGAAGTAATGACTATTAACTCGCTTTATCGTATGATTGCCTTATCGTCTTCTAAATAGTATAATAATCCAATGTAAAATAAATCATAAATCGTAAATTGTTTAATCGTAAATTTTAATGATTGATTTCGGCATAAAAGACGCTATTGACATATTATGCGTCGCCTTCCTGCTCTACTACTTCTACAAGCTGATGAAGGACTCTGGGTCCCTCAACACTTTCTACGGCATACTTGTCTTCTTCGTCCTTTGGATTGTCGTCTCACCCATCCTGGAGATGAAGCTCATGGGAACCATATTCGACAAGCTCGTCAGTGTCGGTGTTCTCGCACTCATCATCCTCTTCCAGGAGGACATCCGCCGGTTCTTCCTCACCCTCGGTTCAAACAACCGTTTCGGTGCCATCCGTAAAATCTTCTCCAAGAAAAAAATCAAGGAGGAAGAAAACCCAGCTATCATGCAGATTGTGCGTGCATGTGACTTCATGAGCAAGAATCACACTGGTGCCCTCATCATCATCGAGCGCAACATGTCGCTCAACGATATCGTCAACACAGGTGAACCTATCGACGCCAACATCAACGCACAACTCATCAAAAACATATTCTTCAAGAACTCACCACTCCATGACGGCGCCATGATTATACGCAACAACCGAATCTGTGCTGCGGCTTGCATCCTGCCCGTCTCCCACAACACTGACATCTCGAAAGACTACGGACTACGCCACCGTGCAGCACTCGGAATCACCCAACAAAGCGACGCCGTCTCTATCGTCGTTTCCGAAGAGACCAGCCATATCACTATCGCCCGGCGTGGAAAATTCGTTCAACAGAACGTTTCCCAGGAAGAGCTCGAAAGCTACCTCACCACCGTCATGTAGCAGTCCGCCCATCAAGGCCTTTAAAATTCCCAAAAGCCCCAGCCTGCCTAGCTATCCTAGTAATTCTAGTCATCCTAGTTATCCTAGTCTGCCTAGACAAAACTAAAAAAACTAACGACTGAAAATATGAAAAAGCTACTTTTATTCGTCCTGCTGCCCCTCCTCGCAGCAACCGCCTCTGCGGCCCGTTTCCCGAAGCAGCCCGACATCCTCGCTGCCATGCACCTCGCCAACGATTACTTCATGAACAAGTACCCCGATCCGGGGGCACCCACCTTCGTGAAGAAAGAGCGTCCAAGCAACTTGTGGACGCGAGGAGTCTATTACGAGGGGCTTGCAGAACTCATCGCCCTCGACGGACAGCAGCGCGACTTCGACTATATGAACCGTTGGGCAAACGCACATAAGTTCACGCCCCGCAACGGCACGCACACACGCGATGCCGACGACTACTGCTGCTGTCAGGGATATATCTACCTCTATGAGCGCAACCTGCAGAAGACTGGCAAGCGCGACATCACCATGATTCAGCCAACCATCGACTGCATGAATAACCTCCTCCACCCCGCGCCTGTTCCAACTAACTCCAAATGGACCGCCAACAGCGAGGAGGACTGGACATGGATTGACGCCATCCAGATGGGACTGCCTGTCCTCACACGTCTCGCACGCGTGAAGCACTTCGAGGGAGACCCCGATGCGGCACGCTATGCTGAGCAGGGATGGAAAATGTATGCATGGGCAAGAAACACGCTGGCTGGAGGTCTGTTCAACCAGACTGAAGGTCTCTGGTGGCGCGACAAGGACTTCGTTCCTCCCTACAAGGAGTCTAACGGCACCAACTGCTACTGGAGCCGTGGCAACGGATGGGTGTATGCTGCCCTTGTCAGAGCTATGGACAATGCGATGCTTGCGCGGCACTCTGGCGATGCCAACCTCGAGCCAAGGGGCGAATACAAATGGACGGTGCAGCCTTTCGAATCTCATTTCGACGACTATGAGAAGGACTTCACCAAAATGAGCTACGCACTCGTCAATTGCATGCGAAAAGACGGATTCTGGAATGTCAGCCTACACAACGACCAGAACTTCGGAGGGAAAGAACTCACCGGCACCGCTCTCTTCATCTATGGAATGGCTTGGGGTGTACGTCACGGCATCCTACCTAAAAAGCTCTTCCGACCTATTATCGCCAAATCATGGAAAGCCATGGTGAAACACTGTCTCCACCCTAACGGATTCCTGGGCTACGTACAGGGTACCGGCAAAGAGCCCAAGGACTCACAGCCCGTCGGCTACGACATCGAGCCTGACTTCGACGACTACGGACTCGGCTGCTTCCTCCTCGCCGCCGCCGAAATCTACCGCCTCGCAGAAAAGCAATAGTCCATATCCGCCGTCATCTCTGTATTTCCTGGAGCTTCCAAATATTCCGGCAAATCCCAAAGATCCCAGTAATCTTAGCAATCCTATAATTTCCTATTCACTCT
>JAEEGI010010975.1_pt1 | contig 19633 bp, 20 predicted proteins | sample 8958751 | NCBI WGS metagenome assembly JAEEGI01 (sample SAMN16246545, study PRJNA631951) | gut metagenome | biome: gut microbiome; feature: rumen; material: KS-attached | host: Bos | place: Iran: Karaj | collected 2018-10 | reverse complement strand
AATGTAATTACAAACTTACATCTTTTATAGTATTTTTTCGATATTCTTGTACATATAGAATTATAGACACCATTTACATTATCTTTGTAAAATGTATATGCAAAAGGCATTGTTGCAAGCAATGGTAACATCAATAACAGTATTTTACCATTCCAATAATATGTTGCACCCATCCAATTTTCACATACCTTAATCGGTGAAAGTAAAGTATATTCTAGGGCTTCACTAGGTTCTACTACATTTTTACTCATTGGTATACCATTAAATATTATATCTATAATTGATATTATCATTCCTGTACATAATGCAACCCAAAATCCAATTGAATGTAATAGTCTTTTTAACTCAAATCTATATAAATTTTTCATATATACTCCTATAAAGCTACAAACTATATTTTTACAAATAAAGTCATCAAAGCTTTTATAACTTTGATGACTTTGCTTAATAATCATTTATTTATCAAATTAGTAATATCTACCTTTGCAAGACCATCACGTATAATTCCACCACTTCCATCTGGAATTTCTAATATATTTTGCCATCCATAAATAGATATACTTAAATATAAATTATCGAAATTTTCTGATATAGGATAATAAAGACTTACTTCTTTTGTTTCTCCTTGCTCAAAATCAAACTTAAATACTGACTTACCTAAATTTTCATATGGATAAACCATCTTAGCTTCATGTTTATTCTCATCTTCAAGATATATACAATTAAGATACAATTCTTTATCCGAATCATAATCATTATAAATATATTCTTTGTTGTAATCATAATTAAATGTCAGTGATAAATCTAAAATCGCATACTTTGTATAATTATTTTTTAAATAATTTCTATCATCATCACCTAAGACATTATCATATAATATTTCATATGGTAGTTCATTTACTATTTCAATTGATTTGATATCAAAATCAAAAAACTCTACATTAAAAGTGTATATGTCAGGTGGCAAATAAATATCCTCTTCATATATATTAGTTTCACCTGTTGTATTTTCCACCTTTATAACACTTTTCATTTCTTCTAATTTAGGTATTACTTTAACAACAGAATACACTATTATTATCATCATCAAGGTTAATACAACCAAAATTTTTTTTATTTTACTTGTCATCCTAAACACTATCTGGGCTCCATTTATAACTCGTTTTTTCAAAATTTTTCCTCATTTAAAATTTACCTCCATTTTATACTCACATTTTTGTAAAAATATTACTACTGTAGTATACTAAAACTAATGACTAGAATCAATATTTTTATATAATTTTTAAAACTTTATGAGGATACAATTATGGAAGATAAAAATTACTATACATCAGGACAATTCGCCAAAATGGCCAATGTTTCAACTAGAACTATTCGTTTCTACGATCAGAAAGGATTATTAAAACCAAGTCGTATTGAAAATGGATCGAGGCTTTACACAGATGCCGATTTTGCAAGATTACAGCAAATTATACTTTTAAAATACCTTGGCTTTTCCTTGGATGAGATTAAAAATATGACTATCGGAGATAGCGACTATCACATTCTTCTTAATTCCCTAGAATTACAGAGCCGACTAATTGAAGATAAACTTGCCCAAATGCAACTTGTTGCCGGTGCCATTAAGGAAACATCTGCTGCCATACGTTCTAGGGGCGAAGTTAACTGGGATCACATGCTAAATCTTATTCATTTGACAAACATGGAATCAAGCTTAAAATCTCAATATATTAATGCCAGTAACATTTCTGCAAGAATTAAGTTACACAATCTGTATTCGAATAATAAAGAAGGTTGGTTTCCATGGATATACAAGCAATGTCATATAAAGTCAGATATGAAGGTACTTGAACTTGGTTGCGGAAATGGATCTCTTTGGACAAGCAACACAACTAAGATACCCGCTGGTGCCGATATTACAATTTCAGACCTTTCAAATGGTATGCTTCGTGATGCTAAAAGAAATATGAAAACCCTTTCTGCTTCAATGCATTTTAAAAAAATCGACGCCACAAATATTCCATTTGAAGATAATAGCTTTGATTTGTGCATCGCTAACCATATGCTATTCTATCTTGATTTAAAGGCCAAGAAAAAAAACGCACTTGCTGAAATATATCGAATTCTCAAACCAGGTGGAAAGCTAATTTGTAGTACTTATGGTTCTAATCATATGAAAGAGATTTCTGATTTAGTAACTAGCTTTGATAATAGAATAAGGCTAAGCTCTGACAAGCTTTATGAGAATTTCGGGCTTGATAACGGAAAAGAGATTTTATCTCATTTTTTCAAAAAAAATAATATTGAAAAGAAACTATACGATGATTATCTTCTTGTTGACAGCGTAGAACCACTTATTGAATACATCTTGTCTTGTCATGGAAATCAAAATGAATATCTCCTTGATAAGTATTCTGATTTCAAGGCCTTTGTCACAAGTAAAATGGGAACAGGCTTTAAAATTACCAAGGAATCTGGAATTTTCATATGCACAAAGTAGGCAGTTTTGTTGGAATTTTTAAGACATGTCTCTTTCTGTACTAAATTTAATACAGAAAAAGCCTTGACGGTTACGTTACGTCACCCTGTATAATACAATCGATTCTTAATAAATGTTATGTAAGTATTGATAAAGTTATTTACTTACAACAAGTTATGTTAATTGCCAAGGCAATTACAGTATGGAGGAATTATGAAAGGTATTATTTTAGCAGGTGGTTCAGGCACACGTCTTTACCCACTAACAATGGTAACTTCAAAGCAGTTACTACCAATTTATGATAAGCCAATGATCTACTACCCAATGTCAGTTCTTATGAACGCTGGTATTAGAGACATTCTTATTATTTCTACACCACAGGATACTCCTAGATTTAAGGAGCTCTTAGGCGACGGACATCAGTTTGGTGTTAAACTTTCTTACGCTGTTCAGGAAAGTCCAGACGGACTTGCTCAGGCTTTCATTATCGGTGAGGAATTCATCGGAGATGATACTGTTGCAATGGTTCTTGGAGATAACATTTTCGCAGGACATGGTCTTAAGAAGAGACTTAGCGCTGCTGTAAAGAACGCTGAAGAAGGTAAGGGTGCAACAGTATTTGGTTACTATGTTGATGATCCAGAACGTTTTGGTATTGTTGAATTTAACAACGAGGGTAAGGCTATTTCAATCGAAGAAAAGCCAGCTAAGCCAAAGTCAAATTACTGTGTAACAGGTTTATATTTCTATGACAACAAGGTTGTAGAATACGCTAAGAACCTTAAGCCATCAGCAAGAGGCGAACTTGAAATCACAGATTTAAATAGAATTTATCTTGAAAATGAAAGCTTAAATGTTGAGCTCTTAGGACAGGGCTTCACATGGCTTGATACAGGTACACATGAATCTTTAGTAGATGCTACTAATTTCGTAAAGACTATCGAAACACATCAGCATCGTAAGATTGCTTGTCTTGAAGAAATCGCTTACTTAAATGGTTGGATTTCTAAGGATGATGTATTAGAAGTTTACGAAGTATTAAAGAAGAATCAGTACGGTCAGTACTTAAAGGACGTCTTAGACGGCAAGTACCTCGACCAGTTAAGATAGATGAATGCGCCCTTGGCGCGTGATAATTATTTTTAAAGGAGAAAACTCATGACAATTATCGTTACAGGTGGTGCCGGTTTTATCGGTTCTAATTTCGTTTTTCATATGTTAAATAAGTACCCAGATTACAGAATCGTATGTTTAGATTGCTTAACATACGCTGGTAACTTATCTACACTTGCTCCAGTTATGGACAACCCAAACTTCAGATTCGTAAAGGAATCAATTACAGATAGAGAAGCTGTTTATAAGCTTTTTGAAGAAGAACATCCAGATATGGTTGTTAACTTTGCTGCTGAATCTCACGTTGACCGTTCTATCGAGAACCCAGAAGTATTCCTTGATACTAACATTAAGGGTACTGCAGTTCTTATGGATGCTTGTAGAAAGTACGGTATTAAGAGATATCATCAGGTTTCTACTGATGAAGTTTATGGTGATCTTCCACTTGATAGACCTGACCTATTCTTCACAGAAGAAACTCCAATTCATACATCAAGCCCATATTCATCATCTAAGGCAGCTGCAGATTTACTTGTACTTGCTTACCACAGAACATATGGACTTCCTGTATCTATTTCAAGATGTTCTAACAACTACGGACCATACCACTTCCCAGAGAAGCTTATCCCTCTTATGATTGCTAACGCATTAAATGATAAGCCACTTCCAGTTTATGGTGAAGGTCTTAACGTTCGTGACTGGTTATATGTTGAAGATCACTGCCGCGCTATCGACCTTATTATTCATGAAGGTCGCGTTGGTGAAGTTTACAACGTTGGTGGCCACAACGAAATGAAGAACATCGATATCGTTAAGATTATTTGTAAGGAACTTGGTAAGCCAGAAAGCCTTATTACACATGTTACAGATAGAAAGGGACATGATATGCGTTACGCTATCGACCCTACTAAGATCCACAACGAACTTGGCTGGTTACCAGAAACTAAGTTTGAAGATGGTATCAAGAAGACAATTAAGTGGTACTTAGATAACAAGGAATGGTGGGAAACTATCATTTCTGGTGAATATCAGAACTACTATGAGAAAATGTATGCTAACAGATAATTAGTCGCGTTGACTTTTACATTTTCATAAAAATAATAGCCTGGCTCTAGCAATAGAGTCCGGGCTTTAACAATATTAACGACTGAAAGGAAGCTAATAGATGAAGATTTTTGTTACAGGTGTTGGCGGTCAGTTAGGCCACGACGTTATGAACGAATTAGCTAAGAGGGGCTACGAAGGTATCGGTAGTGATATCGCTCCTGAATATTCAGGTATTGCAGATGGTTCTTATGTAACTACTGCAAGCTACTGCCCTCTTGATATAACAGATGCAGATGCTGTATCTAAGACTCTTAATGAAGTTAAGCCTGATGTTATTATTCACTGTGCTGCTTGGACAGCTGTTGACCTTGCAGAAGATGAAGATAAGCAGGCTAAAGTTAAGGCTATTAACGTAGATGGTACTAAGAATATTGCTAACTGCGCTAAGGCTCTTGATGCTAAGATGGTTTACATCAGTACAGACTATGTATTTAATGGTCAGGGTGAAACTCCTTGGGAGGCTGATTGCAAGGATTATGCTCCACTTAATGTTTACGGTGAAACTAAGCTTGGTGGCGAACTTGCAGTATCTGAAACTCTTGATAAGTACTTTATTGTACGTATCGCTTGGGTTTTCGGTCTTAACGGTAAGAACTTTATTAAGACTATGGTAAATGTTGGTAAAACACATGACTCTGTTCGCGTTGTTGCAGATCAGATTGGTACTCCAACTTACACACTTGATTTATCAAGACTCCTTGTTGATATGGTTGAAACTGACAAATACGGTTACTACCATGCAACTAACGAAGGTGGATATATTTCATGGTATGACTTCACATGTGAAATCTACAAGCAGGCTAAGGAACTTGGCATTGAAGGTTATGTAGATAGAACTGTTGAAGTTAATCCAGTTACAACTGCAGAATATGGTTTAAGCAAGGCTGCTCGTCCTTTCAACTCAAGACTTGATAAGTCTAAGCTTGTTAAGGCTGGCTTTACTCCACTTCCTACATGGCAGGATGCAGTTCATAGATATTTAACTGAGATTAAGGATCAGTTATAAGATTTCAAAAATAAATTTAAGAAAGAGGTAAGACAATGGGACAGATTAAGGTAGAGAAAAATGTTGGTGGCATTGAAGGTCTTCACGTAATCACACCAGCAGTTCATGGTGACAACCGTGGTTATTTCATGGAAACATACAATCAGAACGATATGCACGAAGAAGGTCTTGATATGGTTTTCGTTCAGGACAATCAGTCATGCTCTTCAAAGGGTGTTCTTCGTGGTCTTCACTTCCAGAAGGAATTCCCACAGGGAAAGCTTGTTAGAGTAATTAAGGGTAGCGTATTTGACGTTGCTGTTGATCTTCGTAAGGATAGCAAGACATACGGTAAGTGGTATGGTGTTGAACTTACAGAGGAAAATAAGAAGCAGTTCTACATTTCAGAAGGATTTGCTCATGGTTTCCTTGTACTTTCAGATGTAGCAGAATTCTGCTATAAGGTAACTGACTTCTATCATCCAGGTGATGAGGGCGGTCTTGCTTGGAACGATCCAGCGATTGGCATTGAGTGGCCAGAACTTGTTGGCGAATACAAGGGTAACTGCGAAGCTACAGGCTACACACTTACTGATGGTACACCACTTAACTTATCTGATAAGGATCAGAAGTGGGAAACACTTGAGAATACATTTAAATTCTAATTAAGATTACATACAAGAACCCCATCCAATTATGTCTAGCATAATTGGATGGGGTTCTTATATTAATATGCACACGATAAAATATTATATTAGAAGCTTGCTTCCTCTATTTTTACAATTTAACTAAATATTAAAATTACTAAATATTCTCTTTCTTTCTATTTTAGAGACAACTATATTCTGAAGTTGCTCATAACTTCCATCAATCAAAGATTGCTCATCAATAAATATATCATCGATAACAATATACTCATGTGCCATAACACATTTTTTTATGTCATCATATTGTTTTTCAACACACTTATTGAAAAAATTAGCAGTCAATTTATTATCCGAAAAAGTAATAACACAATATGATTGATTCATAGTCTTTAGACTTATTCCATAACGTAACAACATCAAATGCTTCGTCAACCCTATAAATTTAAATCTTTTTCCACATTTCAATAATTTTTGTGTTATAAATATAGCCAAAAATGTGAATACTACTAATAATAATAGTTTTCCAAGTATAATTTTCATATTTTGTGATTCGCCTAAAATTGCATCTTCCAATTTTAATATTGCTATAAAAAAAGTTAACATGTATGCAACTAAATATAAGGCAATAATTACTAATAAAAACCTCTTTATCATCGCACTTTCGCGATTGATAATATTAAATCTTCTTTTCCAATATTCATTATCTGTTTTAAATTTAAATTCCACTTTATTTCACCTCAATTAATAATGCAGTTAATGCAGCAACTGCTGGAGTTCCAGCAAATGCAATTATTAGCACTACTATTAGCAGAATTAAATAATTTGCTAAATGATATTTTTTCACCACTTTACCAGCCTCATTTACAGCTTTTTCTACAGTGTTAAATACATTACTAATACACATAACTGTACTAGCCACAAACATCTTAATTGTTTCCTCCGTTTGCTCTTGCGTTGCGATTATTTCCTCAATTTTCCTATATTTTTGCACTTCTGCTTCGCTTAGCCTATCATCAAATTCAAACTCAAGACCTAATTCAACATATTCCTTTTCTGCAAAAATTATGCTTTCTTAAAAAGATCTATCGGGTATTGTCGTCTTTTTTCAATTATTTTCTCAGGTTTTACATTGTTTTTTAATATCTTTACGATACGTTCAAAATCTGCGTGGCTAATTCCAGCTTTCTCAATATATAGTCTCCCTACGAAGATATAATTATCCCCGATAACTAGCTTTTTAACTTTTTTATACTTTTTTCGCTTATAATCTCTCACATTTTTTATCGCTAACAGTTATACGTTAAAATATAATCTGTAATTTTATCTCTAGGTATTCTACTCAATAAAATTGTTCTAATAGCATTATATTCATTATCTGATATTGATAAACGTTCTATATATACATTATCTACCAACATATATTCTTCTGCTAATACAACTTTTTTTACTGACTCATATTCCAACTCATAACGTCTATGCAAATATATTGATATTATCCTATCATTATAAAAATTTATAACCCGATAAGCATTATTGATTTTTTTCAATGATGATAAATAATTCATTCTTAACTGTACCCAATTAACGCTTTTTCTTTTATTTTTTATTTTTAGTCCACGACTAATATAACCTAAATCTTCTTTAATCAAAAGCTTAACATTAGGAAAATAAACATCATGAGCAATATTATTTATACTAGATTTAGGAACTTTTTCTAAAATAATTTTATTAATTTCGTTAAATTCTTCATCAGATACATACTCTTTATCAATATAACAGTTCCTAATAATAATATACTCATCAGAAATAATCACTTTACTCAAATCACAATACTTGATCTTTCTATGCTTAGCAAAATACGACACTTCAAGAACATCAGTATTAAATTGAACTATCATATGTTCATTTTCTATATCTTTAAATTTAGCATGATAAACAATGCAAGTAATAATTTTTGCAAAAAAAATCGTTGGATTTCCTTCATATGACATCCTTGCCCACCATGCTATCAAACCAAATGCTAATGTATATACCGCGTTCATCAGAAAAACTTTTATTGAAAAAGTATACCCATATATATTCCATGGCATTAACACCATTAATCCATAAAGAACAATTAAAAAATCTAATACCACAAATATTTTACATAAAGCTGCTGACAAAATATAACACATTCTTATTTGTTCAAGTGATTTTCTTTGCAATTTTCGGCTTCTTCTTTTTAAATATTCAGCATCCACTCTAAATTCTATACGCATATTCCCACCTCGTACTTATATTATCAATATTATCCCTTGAGGATATTTAGCCACAATGAGAAATAATATAACTATTACTATCGCAAGTATATAATGTTCACTTATAAAGCTTTTTACTGAATTAATCACTGAAAAAACACTATAATAAAATGATAAACATATGATTGCTTCAACTTCTTCTTTTCGTCTATTATTCTTTATTTTTTCTACTTGTTTTTTGTAATCTTCAACATCTTCTTTACTCAACTTATTTTCAAATATAAATTCAAGGCTTATCTCTACGAACTCATTTAATTCCTCAGATATCGACATATCCTTATGAAAAAGTATGTACTGTTTAAGCAGTCCATCTTCATTAACTGAAGTTCCTATCTCCATATACCCATTATTTACCATAAACTGAGCTTTCAGCTGAAAATCAAAGACTGCATCCGTATCAAAAGTTAATGAGTCTTCCAACTTTGCTTCTTTAAAAGCTTCACTAACTGCAACATAAACTTTATCTTTAATCTTACCATCCACGATATCAAACTTAGCTCTTGTAAAGCCATCACCAATTGATATGCTTTCTCCCTGTGTAGCCTTATATTTAACAGTTACACCAGGTAAGCTAACCTCTGTTTCAGCATTGAACTTAACAACATCTACATCAATACCTAGTAACTTTAACGTATCTACACAGAATCCATTAGCCACATCTCTGCTGCTTGGTTTAATCTGCTGTTCTGGTCTATCAATTATATGATTAAAGCCATTATATTTTCCTGAAGTTGCTACACAATCAAGAGCAAATGCTCCATCAGCCGAACCTTGCGTATACTCACGTATCTGATCAAACACCCAATTATCAGGTAAGATAAAGCCTTTATTGCCACTATATCCTGTGGACATATCACTTACAAAACTATACTTGGCATAACCATAGTTGCCAATACGAGTGCATATGTTACGTGGGCCATAACATCCAATTGTATATTTATGACCATTGTCCCTTATGTACTTAGAAATTCCCTGAAAATGCGGAATTATCATATCTGTTGTCTGATCATCATTAAAGTCATAATCAACTGCAAAAAATATAGGTTCCCCATAAGGAATACCTAAGTCTTCGGCAGCCTCTACAGCTTTCTTAGCATCAGAATAACCCTGATCATAATTGTAATAATGTACCGTTGTTTCTTCATCAGGATGACTATTGTAGTACTCCTTTTCATCCTGATAAATAGCAAATACCGATAGTCCTTGATTGAATAAAATAGACAATTCTTCTCTTGTTAGATTCTTAGGGCCATTAGCTGTACAACCTGTGAGATATCTACCAATTATTCTAAAATCATTGGCATAAATTCTCTTTGCCTTAGTTTCCGTAATCTGTGTTGATGCATCACAAGCAAGCACATCTCTTTTAGGATATCCTGTACTTACAAAAAGTGACATCCAAACCTTGATATCTACCACACCATCTATATTTAACATGCCCGTAAATTTCTGAAACTCTTTTACTGCATTTTCCATTCTCTCATCAAAAGTTTCAGTAAAATTATTACCATCACTGCAATCAAAGGAATTTTCTTTGAATTTTCTTACACCATTAATGTATAAGCCAAACTTAGCAAGTTTTACAAGCTTCCCTTTACCTGTTCCTACTGTAAGGGTATTCTGCTTTGCTAGTTCCTGTGTTGCTGGGCCAAAATTTCCGTTAGCCGTGTAAGCATCCATACCTGCCGATATCTGGAAGGCATATATTAATGCTTTATTCGTGTTGGCGTTGTACTTACCATCACATGGTATTATATCAAAATAACCACCATAATATCTATTAAGATACTGTTGAATAAGTCTAATTTTACTATCTCCACCTGGCACCAATACTAGTGCATCAGAACATAATATCTCTTTAAATACCTTAGCTGACAATCTTTCAGTTATATAATCTTCACTAAATCCAGCATCAAGCTGCACCTTTGTAACAGCCTCCATGGTACCATCGCCAAAAAATCCTGTGACAGCACTAGGATTATAACCCTTACAAAAAAGACCATATTGTAAAATTTTTACAAAATTGTTGTCACTATCTCTATCTCCCTTTTTTATGGCTTTACTATTGTAATTTTTAGCTGTTTCTTCCCCGAAGTAACCTGTTATGTTACTCATATGTAATTCAATCTGCAGAGCACGAACCAAGGCATTCATAACTGCATTACCAGTACGTCCATTTTCCTCTACTTTAACAAATCCTTCTCTACTACCATAAGTTTTGTTTAACCACACTTGTGCTTCTTTTACTTTTTCGTCCATATTCAAGTCTCCTTTTTTAGCTAGTTTTCATTTGTAAAATTCGGATTTCAAATGTCTAATATGGTTATAACTCTTTTGTTAATAATATGCAAGGAAAATAGTTGGTTATATAATTTATTTTATAATTTTTATAAAAAATTAACACTTTTCTTATCACACTAACAAAAATCCTCCAAATTCTGCCACCTGACCTTATGTCATACAGAATTTGGAGGGATTATTTTATTTTAAAATTCTTTTGGATGATATGTTGGAACCACTTCCTTAATCAAACTTCTAATGTCGTTAGTTTCTGAATAAGATGCCTCTTTTAATCTTTCTAGATCTTTAAAAAGTTGCTCTCTATCAAACTCAATTGGCTTGCCAATGTGAATTAACTTGTTATCAGTATCCTGCATGCCTTCTTCCTTCATAGTTACCATAAACCAAAGGGAGGATAGATATTCTATCCTCCTTTTTACCAACTCACTTATAGAAATCAAACAACACATCAATAGCTTGTGTGTGAAATTACATATCAATTAATGATTAATATTTAATTCTGAAACACCTTCAACCTTAATTTCTGATATTCATCAAGGAAGAACTTGTCATAACCTAATTCTTTATTATCATGATAAAGCATGTATAACACGGCAGTAACAATGGTTACTGGAACGCCAATCGTACTATTTCACATATTATCAAGCATTTTTCACATTAGAATACACCATTAAAATTCCATATAATATAAAACAAGTATATCCTATAATTGATAAACATTTTACTCCTGTAAAAGCTGATAATAATAAAAATATGCCAGCTAACAACATGATAATTGATAATGATATTTTTGTTTTCTTCATAATTCTATCCTCCCTAACTATAAAACAATAGATTTTTTCTAACTATTCAATTCGAATTATCCATGTTTTTTTCTTTTCTGTAGTCAATTATAATATCTAAAATATATGAGATATGCATTCCCATAACGACGCCTTCTAATACTAAAATATGCTTAGTTTCCGACTCAGCGCATACAATTAAAACACAAATAATAACTCCTATTGCAACTAAAATATTTGTAATTCTTTTTTTACCCACTTGTGGCACTCTCCTTACTTAATAATTAACTTAAAGCTGTAATATTTCTTCTTCTTTTAATTCAACTAATAATTCTTTTTCTTGTCTCATATATACTGCCTTTCATTATTAATTTTTCAAAATATAATCCGGATTATTTTTAAAAATACTTTAACTATTTGATATGTTAATTGTATCAAACAACATGTCCATTCCACAAGGTCATATATTGCATGTTTCTGAAAAAATACAGCGAATAATCCCAACAGCATTAGAGATGGGAAGTGTATATAAACGATTAATTCTAGATACTATGACTAGCAAAGAAAACTATGTCGATGGAATTATAAGAGTCTACAATAATGATCTATGTAAAGTTATTGATAACTATAATTGCAGCGCATTCTACGAACCGTCATACGTAATTGCAAGAGCCTATGAATCAGGCGGTTTTTAAGGTGTTGTTCGACGGGAATTGGGGACTTGCGGGAGGTGAAGCGGGGGATTTAATCCTAATCGGTATTTTTTTCCTTAAAAGGTCAAGAAATGAGGAACAGATAAATTCTAATATTTTAAGTGATAATCCTAATCGACACTTTTTCTTTCATTCGGTCATCAATATCAAAGAAAACAAGTTGAAATAATAGGCACTTTAATACTTTTCCGGAAAAAAATTAAGATAAGGATTAATTCTCTTTTCCTAAAAAGCAAGTTTTGTAATACGTAATTGGAATTTTTTCTTCATTAGGTCAACAATTCAATTTTAGAAGCTATACTAGCAAATCCCCATTTTCCTCAGCAATACTCAAAGAATCCTTCTCCACCTTACAAGTCAAGAAAAGTACCTTAACACCTGCTGCCTTGGCTTCTTCAAGTGCCGCATAAAAGTCCGGATGGATTTCTTTTTCAGCTCGAACTTCTCTTATGCCCTCCATCTGAATTACAAAGGCTATAGCTGCTTCATAGCCTAGGGCCCTTGCCTTAGTTAATTCGTGTAAATGCTTAATTCCTCTAGTTGTTGGAGCATCAGGGAAATAACCAATTCCATCATATTCTAAAGTACAACCCTTTACTTCCATTAGGATTTTCTTGTCTGCATTTTCAATATAAAAATCAATTCTTGAATCTCCATAGCTATATTCAGCTTTTACATAATCAAGTTGCTTTTTTTCAAGCCATTCTTTAACTACCTTATTAGGTGCCTGAGAATCTATATTAATAAGTCCGAAATTCTGCTTATACACTGCGACTAAATCATATTCTGTTTTTCTTCCGGCTGTTCCTGGCTTATCAAAGTAAACAGTTGCTCCTGGGATTAGTAATTCCTTACAGCGGCCTGTGTTTTTCACATGGACAGTTTCTACTTTTCCGTTAATCTCTACATTTGCAATAAATCTATTAGGTCTTGATACAAACTTGCCTTCATATATATTTTTATATTTCATACTTTAACTCCATTTTACTTTCTATCTTTTTGTTTTCTTATCTCCCCTTCAAAGTATTCAGCTATTATTATTGCTACTGCTGTTTGTATATAATAATCCTTTATATCTAAACAAAACAGCTTAAAATAGTATATGCTGTCTAATACATAGCCTCGTAATATTGTATCAACTAAACTTGCTACAGAAGCTACGATTAACAACATAAGTCCTATTTTCATCTTTGAATTTTTAGTTTTTATAAAAAATACTATTGGTAGTATTATAACGCATATTTTTAGCAATATGGCATATTCTTTACTTATACCTAAATCTAAGTAATTCAATATAGAATTCTGGTTATAGTTTCGAATTTGCTTAATCTGAAAATAATCACCAATAATCCTCAAATTAATATTTGATATTAATAGCAATGCTTTTTGTATTTGATCAATCAATAATAACAATATTGATACTAAACTTAACTTAAGAAAATAATTGTTTTTATTCTCTAAAACTATTAATAAGACTTTATACATAATAATTGATACTAAAAATGCACCTACAATAAACAGCACAGAACTTATATATTGTTTGTAAGATGTAAAATATATAACGCTTGGAACTACTTGTAAAAAAGGGACAAGCGCAAATAATACTATTGTTAATTTATTTATCCTTAGCTGCTTCACTAACTCAAGATCTTTTGCATTTAACTCTAAAAATTTCTCTTCCATTAATTACCTCTAATTTTTAATTTGTTGCAACATTTTTATTATATAAATAAAAAGCTCTAAAAGCTAGATTTATTTCTAACTTTTAGAGCTTTCTTTTAATGTTCATTAGGATGATATGTTGGAACTACTTCCTTAATCAAGCTTCTAATATCCTCTGTTTCTGAATAAGAAGCCTCCTTTAATCTCTCAAGATTTTCAAAGAGGTGTTCCTTATCAAATTCGATTGGCTTACCGATATGAATCAACTTATTATCAGTATCCTGCATACCTTCTTCCTTCATAAGAAGCTCTTCATATAACTTCTCTCCTGGACGGAGGCCTGTATACTTAATTTCCATGTTAACACCAAGTGTGTAACCAGAAAGTCTAATAAGGTTCTTAGCTAAGTCATCAATCTTAACTGGTTCTCCCATATCAAGTACAAATATTTCGCCGCCTCTAGCGTAAGCTCCCGCCTGTAAAACTAAGGAAACTGCCTCAGGTATTGTCATGAAATATCTAATGATTTCCGGATGTGTTACTGTTACTGGGCCACCATGTTCAATCTGACGCTTAAATAGTGGAATAACTGAACCGTTACTACCAAGCACGTTACCAAAACGCACAGCCACAAACTCTGTCTTAGAGATTTCATTATATGCCTGAACAATCATTTCACAGATACGCTTAGTTGCACCCATAACATTAGTTGGATTAACCGCCTTATCTGTACTAATCATTACAAATCTCTTAACCCCGTACTTATCCGCCATCTGAGCTAACTTCCATGTACCAACAACATTATTCTTAACGGCCTCGTTAGGGCTGTCCTCCATAAGAGGCACATGCTTGTGAGCGGCTGCATGATAGATGATTTCTGGTCTATATTTTTTAAAGACTTCTTCAAGTCTACTTGTATTTCTAACTGAACCAATTAAAACTTCCACATCTGCATCTGGATAGTTTTGCTTTAATTCCTGCTGAATGTCGTAAGCATTATTCTCGTAAATATCAAAAATAATAAGCTTCTTAGGATCATGGCTTACAAGCTGTCTACAAAGCTCGGAACCAATGGAACCGCCACCGCCTGTAACCATAATTACCTTGTCGCTAACATAGCCCATAATAGACTCAATATCAACATTAATAGGCTCACGACCAAGTAAATCCAACACGTCTACATTTCTAATGGAATTGATGTTAAATTCCCCATCCACCATCTGGTAAACGCCAGGTAATGTCTTAAGTGAACAGTCTGTATTCTTACAAATATTAAGAATCTGCTTCTTCTGTTCTGCAGTTGCACTTGGGATTGCGAAAATGATTTCGTCAACGCCGTAAAGTCTTGCGCTGTCAATAATCTTCTCTCGTCCACCAACAATCTTAATTCCTCTGATATATTTTCCAATCTTATTCTTATCGTCATCAATAATACAGACAACTTCTGAATTTGCAAGGTATCTTGAATTCTGAATTTCACGAATAATTACATTTGCAGACTCCCCTGCACCAATTAACATGATTCTTGTATACTCACCGATCTGGCGCTTTCTGTTTAATACAGTTCTTATCATACGATACATGAATCTACTTGCTGACTCAGCCACAATAAGGAAAACTAAAGTGTTAAAGTAGACGCTTCGTGGAAGCATTGTATCTGTTAATAATGTAAATGTAACGTGGGCCACTTCAACTACAAAACAGGCCTCAACGATCTTGTAAACCTCTGCAATACTGGCATACTGCCATAGTGAATGGTAAAGCTTGAAAGCCCAAAAAATCACAAGAGACACCAATGTGTATGGTATGATATTCACTAAAAATGAATGTACATACTGTGGCTCAATAGCTGCAATGCTGATATTAAAACGCATAACAAGTGCTAACGCTACTGATGCATTAAGAATTATCGCATCAACTATTATAAGGAAGAATCTTCTTACTAGAAGTTGCATCCTATCTTTTTTTCTCTCATCCATATCTTACCTCTTTTTTTAGTGCCTTGGCACATCAATTAATGTATATAAATACTAACCTTTCCCTTTATGTCAACCTATTATGTATACTCCCTTTGCCTTAACTTGTCAATTAAAGATACATTTTCATCAATAATTATTTAAAAATTGACTTCAAAGTTCCTAAACCATAGGATACATGCAATAGGAAAAACAAAACTGGCAATAGTATTGCCGAAAAGTGTCTGCTTTTTTTATCCGCTCCAACTACTGCCATTACTGCCATTAGCACGGATAGGGCAATATATGCACCCCACATAAGGCCTGTCAACATATAGATTATACTTAGCTTTGTGAAAATGCATAGCAAACTAGAAACTAGAATGGCCATGACAAAAGCAAAAGGCACGAAGTGATAAATTGATAAGCATCCCGGACAAATTCTTAAGGTCTTACCAATCCAATATCCGTTGGCGTGCTTTTGTTTAAGCATCTTTGGTAAACTACTTCTAATATACTGATAGCTTACGATTTCAGGATCAAAGGCAATCTTAAAGCCTGCCTTTCTGATTCTGTAATGGATTTCGTTATCTTCTGTTCTTGTTAAATTTTCATTAAAACCGCCAATCTTATCAAAGACTTCTCTTTTATAGGCGCCGTGGAAAATTGACTTAACATAAGTCTTTCCCGGATTGTTTCTAAAGGAAGCAATGCTTGAACCAAACATAGAATTCTCTGCTAGTAAAAGTGTGTCCTGCCAGTTTGTTCCATCCTTAATAATTGTAGGTCGTCTGCCGCCGCAAACATCCTCACCTGCTTTTAGTAGCGCTACATTTTTACTAACAAAATCCTTAGGAATTGTTGCATGGGCGTCTACCTTTAAGATAGCCTCGCCCTCATAGGCCTTTAGAGCCACATTCCAACCGCAAGGAAGGGTCCTCTTAGGATTATCTAGCAAACTTAGCTTTCGAAACTCAGTGTCGTTTTTATTCAAAAAATCCTGCATAAGTTCTCTAGTCTTATCTGTTGATGCCGAATCCACCAAAAGCAGCTCCATATCCTGATGATTGTAATCTTGCTGCTTTATATCTTCTAGTATTGAATTTATATAATCTTCTTCGTTATAAGCTATAACACATAAACTGATATACACGTTATTATCCTCTCGCTAACCGTGGCTTTAAGCCCACACGCTGATTTCATCTTGGGACTTGCGCCCCCCATAAAGATTTCCTCTCGGGGCTTGCGACCCCCCATAAAGATTTCCTCTCGGGGCTTGCAACCCGAAACTCTACTTATGTACGGTTAGTTTCTCGCTTCCTACCACTGAAACAAATGTGTCCCACAACACAGACATTTCCTGGAAGAAGCCAAATTTTTTAATTGACTCTAGGTTATATTTCATCTTAGCGGGTAGCACTTCATTTACATAAACATCATCTACCTCGTCTGGCGCAACCTCGCCAAGGATCTTGTCTTCGTCCTTATAAGCAATGCTTGTTCTGCTTGTAAGGCCTGCTGGCAATAAAAGTGTGGCATACATCTCAGGAGTGTATCTCTTGACGTACTTAGCAACCTCAGGTCTTGTGCCAATGAGAGTCATGTCTCCGGCAAGAATGTTAAAAACCTGTGGAAACTCGTCCATTCTATACTTTCTAAGGAATTTACCCACCTTAGTAATTCTATTGTCGTTGTCTACAGTAACTGCAGAACCTAGCTCGCTTGCATTTACAACCATAGTTCTGAATTTGAAAATCTTAAATATTCTGCCGTACTGTGTCACTCTTTCTTGTAAAAAAAAGACAGGGCCGCGAGAATCAAGCTTGATTGCAACTGCTATAAATGCCATTGGAATTATAAGCACCACTAACATAATAAATGAGATAACAATATCTATTAGTCTTTTAAAAACTAGCCATGTTTTGCGCTTTTCAAGGATTACGTAATATTTGTAAACCTCTTTTGTTCTCATTTTGTTAGGAAGTTTGGTCCATGGTCTAAGTATCATTTTCATTACTCCTTAAACGTATTTGTTGAATGTCTCGATAACATAAGCCAAATCTTCATCAGATAACTTTGTATGAAGTGGCAATGTAATCTCATTCTTATACATATCAAAACTATTAGGGTAATCCTTAATGTCAAAACCTAACTTCTTGTATGCTGTGTGCATTGGAAGTGGCTTGTAATGAACATTAGTTGACACGCCATCCTCTGCCATTGCAGTAATAAGCGCATTTCTCTCCTCAACGCTATAGCCGTCCACTCTAACGATCATTAAGTGACCACTTGATTGATAGTCCTCAGTAAAATGCTCTAAAATATGAACTCTTTCACTTTCAATGCCCTTCTTATAAGTCTCGATCATATCTCTTCTTCTCTTTAGAAGTTCTGGATATCTCTCAAACTGCACAAGACCAATGGCTGCCATGATATCTGTCATGTTGCACTTGTAGTAAGTACCAATGATGTCATATTCCCATGCGCCTGCCTTAGTCTTAGCAAGGGCGTCCTTGTTCTGTCCATGAAGTGAGAATAACTGTAACTTCTTATAAGTATCCTCATCCTCAATTCCTGGAATGCTATTCCAAGAAAGTGCTCCACCTTCTGCTGTTGTTAAGTTCTTTACTGCGTGGAAGGAAAATGCAGTTAAATCCGCAATACTTCCGCTCTTTACAAGCTTACCTCTAAACTTAGCTGCAGCACCAAAGCCGTGGGCTGAATCTGCAAGAACTAGAATTCTTCCAAGAGCCTTCTGATAACTTGATGATGGCTTGAAAATGTTTTTCTTAGCCTCAACGATTTCAAATATTTTCTCATAATCTGACATTGTTCCAGCGAAATCAACTGGAATAATTGCCTTTGTCTTATCTGTAATAGCTTCTGCTAATTTATCATAATCAAAATGGAAAGTTCCAGCTTCCACATCTACTAATACAAGCTTAGCCCCTACGTGTTCTACAACACTTGCTGAAGCTGTGTAGGTATAAGCAGGAACGATGACCTCGTCACCTTCACCGATTTCAAAAAGTCTAAGGCCAAGTTCAAGAGCTGCTGTGGCAGAATTAAGGCAGACTGCTCTTGCTGCTCCTACGTATTCTGCGATTTTCTTCTCAAATTCCTTAGTCTTAGGACCTGTTGTAATCCAACCTGACTTTAATGTTTCAACTACTGCATTGATTTCAGCATCAGTTATATCTGGTGGTGAAAAAGGTACACTTAACTTACTCATTTTTAAATTCCTCCAAAAATCTATGTCCATTCTTTACAATTGCGGATGGACAAAATCTGTCAGCGACGAATATATGGCCGGCGATTTGTGGGCCGGCGGCTTGCCTTTCAAGGCCTACGCCAACTCTCTTGCGCCGGCCCTTCGGGGGTTTCTCGCCCCGCGCGCTTGCCGGCCCTTCGGGGGGTTCTCGCCCCGTGTGCTTGCCAGCTCTTCGGGGGTTTCTCGCCCCGTGTGCTTGCCGGCGCTAGTTACTTGTGGCGCTCTCCGTCTCTGATTCTGTGCTAGCTTCCTCCATATCTGGGAAGCTATATGTTAAATTACCAGTGGTGTTGGTTATAGAAATCGTGTAGCTTACGGTCT
>JAEEGI010010970.1_pt1 | contig 19636 bp, 16 predicted proteins | sample 8958751 | NCBI WGS metagenome assembly JAEEGI01 (sample SAMN16246545, study PRJNA631951) | gut metagenome | biome: gut microbiome; feature: rumen; material: KS-attached | host: Bos | place: Iran: Karaj | collected 2018-10 | reverse complement strand
CCTATCAGACGTTATCCGGACCTTTATATCCACAGGATAATCAAGAGCTATCTGCACGGTGAGAATTCGAGGAGCCATTTCGCGGGTCTGGTCGACAATGCTGCAGAGCATTCATCCGATATGGAGCGCAATGCAGTAGACGCAGAGCGCGCATCAGACGATATCAAGATCTGCGAATACATGGCAGATAAGATCGGTGAGCATTACGACGGCATCATCTCATCGATCATCGATGCCGGTGTTTTCGTAAGGCTCGAAAACACCGTCGAAGGATTCGTTCCTTTCAGAACATTAAAAGACCACTACTTCTTCGATGACAGGTCATACAGGGCGATCGGTGCACACGGCGGCAAGATATTGTCGATCGGAATGCCTGTTACGATCGTGGTCGAGAAGGTCGACACGGAAGAGAACAAGATCGACTTTTCTTTCGAGTACGGATTCGAAGAAGAGCGCAATGAGAGAGGCGGCGGAAGACCTCCCGTCAAGAAGGGCAGGAAGGGCAAGCCGGCTGCTTCCAAGGTAAGAAAAGGCGCGTCAAAGAGCCGCGCGCAGGCACCTGCAAGAAAGCCTTCCGGCACCGGCGGATTTGTCGGCAAGCCCAGAAAGGGCAGAACGGGCAGGGGACCTGCAAGAGGAAGACGCTGATTTTCGGCATTTTACCCATAGAACGAAGTTGACAATGGACGAGGCAATGATGTACTATTGCCTCGTTAATTGCGATGACGGAGACCCTAGTAGTCGTGGTAAGTCGCCTTCAGAGAGCTTTGTCCCCGGGCTGAAAGACAAGCGGAAAGAGGCCATTGACGAATAACAACTCCAGCAGCATACCGGTATAAAGAGATTTCGCGTTGATAGCGAAGTAAATCAGGTGGCACCGCGGACATGTTTTGTTCGTCCTGAACTTAAAGGAGATTTAAGTTCGGGGCGTTTTTTGTTTCCCCGAAGAAAGGAATTGAATATGGCTAACCAGTACAGAGACAGGATCATCAGCTCACTGTCCGAGAAGGACGTAGGTCAGGAATTAAGAGTTTGCGGCTGGATCGAGAACATCAGAGACCACGGCGGCGTATCCTTCATCGACTTAAGAGACATGTACGGCACGTTGCAGGTCGTTATGCGTGACACATCACTTCTTGACGGCCTTGTTAAGGAAGAATGCATCTCCATTCAGGGTAAGATCGAGCACAGGGACGAAGAGACTTATAACCCCAAGATCGCTACAGGTACTATAGAGCTTGAAGCTCACAAGGTTGACGTTCTCGGTAAGGTTTACAGCCAGCTTCCTTTCGAAATCATGACATCAAAGGAGATCAGAGAGGACGTAAGACTCAAGTACCGTTATCTTGACCTCCGTAACCAGAAGGTTAAGGACAACATCATCTTCAGATCCAACGTAATCGCTTATCTCAGACAGAAGATGACGGAGATGGGATTCCTCGAGATCCAGACACCTATCCTTACTTCATCTTCACCTGAGGGCGCAAGAGACTATATCGTTCCTTCAAGAAAGTGGAAGGGCAAGTTCTATGCGCTTCCGCAGGCACCTCAGCAGTTCAAGCAGCTCCTGATGGTCTCAGGATTTGATAAGTATTTCCAGATCGCTCCCTGCTTCAGAGACGAGGACGCAAGAGCAGACAGAAGCCCGGGAGAGTTCTACCAGTTGGACTTCGAGATGAGCTTTGCTACACAGGAAGACGTCTTCAGAGCAGGCGAGGAAGTCCTCACAGCAACATTCGAGAAGTTCGCACCTGAGGGCGCAGTCGTAACACCTGCACCTTATCCGGTAATCTCCTACAAGCAGGCTATGGAGGAGTTCGGTTCCGACAAGCCTGACTTAAGGAACCCGCTCCGCATAAAGGATGTTACAGAGTTCTTCTCAAGATGCACATTCAAGGCTTTCCACGGAAAGACTGTACGTGCTATCAACGTTCACGCCAAGCTCTCCAAGGGCCAGCACGAGAAGATGCTCAAGTTCGCGCAGGATGATCTCGGAATGGGCGGCTTAGGCTACCTCGAAGTCCTCGAAGACATGAGCTACAAGGGACCTATCGACAAGTTCATTCCTGATGACATGAAGGCTGAACTTAAGGATCTTGCAGGTCTTCAGGCAGGCGATACGATCTTCTTCATCGCTGACAATGAGGCACGTGCAAATGAGTGTGCAGGCAAGATCAGAAATGAGCTTGGCGCACGTCTCGACCTCATCGAGAAGAACGCTTTCAGATTCTGCTTCGTCAACGACTTCCCGATGTATGAATGGGATACAGAGACAAAGAAGTATATCTTCACTCACAATCCTTTCTCCATGCCTCAGGGCGGCCTCGAAGCACTCAACACAAAGAAGCCCGAAGAGATTCTCGCTTACCAGTACGACATTGTATGCAACGGTATCGAGCTCTCATCCGGCGCAGTCAGAAACCACGATCTCGAGATCATGAAGAAGGCTTTCGAGATCGCAGGATATTCCGAAGATGAGCTCAAGACCAAGTTCGGCGCGCTCTACAGCGCATTCCAGTTCGGCGCTCCGCCGCACGCAGGAATGGCTCCGGGCGTTGACCGTATGATCATGATCCTCCGTGGCGAAGAGAACATCAGAGAAGTAATCGCATTCCCTATGAACGGCAATGCTCAGGATCTCCTCTGCGGCGCTCCGGGCGAAGTAACAGAGCAGCAGCTCCGTGAGACACACATCAAGATCAGACAGTAATGAAAGTATATTTCCTTACATTAGGATGCAGAGTCAATCAATATGAGACAGATGCCGCAAGGCGTCTGTTTCTTGATAATGGGCACGAAAATGTGGACACTCCGGAAGAGGCAGATGTCTGCATCGTCAACACCTGTTCGGTAACGGGCGAAGCCGACAGAAAGTCATCCCAGATGTTAAGGAGAATGGCCAAGAATAACCCTGATGCCGTCATCGTTGCGATGGGGTGCGCTTCAGAGCTTAAGAATGGTGAAGTGCCGGCTGATATCGTGATCGGTACAAGGGACAAAAACACCGTGGTTACAAGGGTAGAGGAGTTTTTCGCGCACCGCGGAAAGGAACTTACCCACAGCGCGTCCCACGTAAGACCTGAAGTCAGCAAGACCGACGAGTACCACGACTTCGGCACAGTCTTATCGCCTGAGGGCACAAGAGCCTTTATCAAGGTCGAGGACGGCTGCAACAACTTCTGCACCTACTGCGTTATCCCTTATGCAAGGGGAAGAGTCGTAAGCAGGAGCGAAGAGTCATGCCTGAAAGAAGCCGAATTCCTTGTATCAAGCGGTTTTAAGGAGATCATCGTATCAGGCATCCACCTCTGTTCTTACGGAAAGGATCAGGGCAAAGACATCCTGTCGCTCTTAGAGCTCCTTAAGAAGATCGATTCTATAGAAGGCCTTGAGAGATTAAGGCTCGGCTCACTTGAGCCCAAGTCCATGACTCCGGAATTCATAGCCGGACTTAAAGAACTTAAGCATTTATGCCCTCATTTCCATCTCTCGCTCCAGTCAGGATCGGATACGGTCTTAAAGCGCATGAACAGGAAATACACCACGGCTGAATATGAGGACAGGGTAAAGGCTTTAAGAGCCGAATTCCCTGACATGTCTCTTACGACAGACATTATTACGGGTTTTCCTGAGGAGACCGAAGCAGAGTTCAATGAGACCATTGAATACGCTAGAAAGCTTAAATTTGCGAAGATCCACGTTTTCCCGTACTCGGAAAGGGAAGGTACGAAGGCTGCATCCATGCCGCAGATGGACATGAGCATCCGTAAAAACCGCGCAAAGAAACTTATCGAAGTCTCTGATGAACTCGCTTCAGAGTTTGCTTCTTCCATGACCGGCAAAGAAATTGAGATCCTGATAGAGAAGATCGAAGAGAAGGACGGCAAGACCATAGCTGAAGGCTATACCGGGAACTATGTCAGAGCTTTTGCTGAAGTCGAAAAGGATAAGTTCTCGCGGGGCGATATCGTCAAAGGAACTGTCGTAAGGGCGGAAAACGAAAATATTTTTGTCATCTTTGGGTGATTTCTTGTTTTAATCGAGCAATTTTTTGCTAATTTGTTAAGAATTGTGATTTCATTGTGAACTCTAAACGATTTTTGATGTATAATCTTATGGTTAAGAACTTGTAATTTTAACCAAAAAGTGAAATTCGAAATTGGAGGACACTAGAGTGAAGAAATTTACAAAAGCTATCGCTGCGTTTTGTGCCATGGCTATGATCTTCGGTACGTTCTCTGCAACTGTATTTGCTGATGAGAATGAACCTCAGGCAGATCAGCCTGTTGCTGAAGAAGTGGCAGAAGAAGAGAAGCAGGATGAAGAGCCTGCAGCAGAAGCACCTGCATCTCCCGCAGCTGAAGAAGTGGCAGAAGAAGAGAAGCAGGATGAAGAGCCTGCAGCAGAAGCACCTGCATCTCCCGCAGCTGAAGAACCGGTAGCAGAGGAGCCTGAAGCAGATGCTGAGGCACCCGCACAGGATTCAGAGCAGCCTGTTGTTGAGGGGTCTGTCGAAGTTGCTGATGTAGAAGGCCAGGAAGCTGTTAACGAGGACGAGACAGAAACACTGTTTGCAAATGGCCGTATCTCACAGGATGATATTGATGCTAACGGCGGTAAGCTTCCTGAAACCCCCGGATCATATTATCTTATTGAGGATGTCACTGTTACAGAAGGAGCGGTACTGAACGAATCTGATTCAAGTATTTCGATCAACCTTGACGGATATACGATCGGTTATACAGGCAGCGAAAGTATGTATAAGGTAGGCTTGGTTACTTCAAAAGATACTTATAGTTCCGGTATCACTCTGACTATTTTTGATGATTCTTCTGATAAAACAGGTAAGATCTTTGCTGACCGGAGCAACGGTTATACCGGCGGCGGATCTGTTGATAACTGGATCAATGGTAATAAGATCGGACCTGACTCCGGTGAAGCAGGAAGAGGCGGATGTATCCAGGTAGAATACAAAAATACTTTTATTCTTGGGGCCGGTGAGATCACAGGCTTTTATGCATCAGAAGACGGCGGAGGTGTCTTCGTATCTAACGGTGCTCGTTTTGAAATGCATGGCGGAAAGATCACTAATTGTTCTGCTGCTAGAGGCGGCGGAGCTGTTGCCGTACATGCATCCAGTAATGCGAATATCGCCAAGGGCGAATTTGTAATGTACGGCGGTGAGATCAGCGGCAATACGGCTGATTTTGGCGGAGCAATAAGATGTAACAGAGCAGCTCTTTATCTTTTCGGAGGTGTTATCACAAATAATACAGCTACAGGTTCCCAGGGCGGCGGCGCCATTCTTTCAAAGCAGGACAAAGGTGTTGCTCCTTTAATTAAGTTAAAGGGTGATATCAAGATCTATGGGAATACAAGCAGTGATTCCAAGAAGGCAAACCTGTATGTTGATTCTCATACCAATGTTTATCTGGGCGGAGATCTTGCCGCCGGTGCTAAGATCTGTATTAACGGCTCGAATAACACTGAGGTCGTCACTGACAATCATGATTATTCCTTGAGCAGCTTTGTTTGTGATAATCCTGATCTGAGTCCTTATACAACTAATGACGGAAATATCAAGTTCTCTGCTTCAATGCCTAAGGTAGCAGGTTATCAGCTGGTTATAGGCGGTGAAATCAAGCTCAGAGCTTATTTGGATCTAGCGAAATATGCAAACACCAAGACAAGCGTAAGTTATGAGTATTCATATACCAAGGGCTCCAAAACAGTAAACGTTGAGAAAAATGCAGCTTTCAGAGATCTTACGGCAAGCGACAGCTTCTACACTGTCGATATCCCGGTCGAGTCTGCATGCATTACATCACCGATCACTATTTCGATTAATTATTCAGCAGGTCAGGTAACAGGTGATACTGTAACGATCGAACAGTATGCTAAGAAGATCATTCACGGCGATTATACACAGAAGGCCAAGGATGTTGCATGGGCACTTCTTTACTTCGGATCATTCGCTATGATGCAGTTTAACATCAACATGGATCCTTCAATGCGTCCTGACCTTGAGGAAACTGATGCAAATATCAATGATCCTAAGCCTACCGTTTATACGATCGGAGAAGGTGCTCCTTATTCACCTGCGCAGGATCCTGATGGTGCTTTCTATGGCGCGAGTGTTGCCTTCCTTTCCAAGACAGAAGTCAACATGTACTTCAAGAAATCAGCCTTCACCGGCACAGCGCCTGCGATGACTGTAACTTATTCAGGTGGTGCTACGGAGACGATCACGGCTACACTGAACGGCAACTATTATATGTATACGATCAAGGGCCCTACAGGTGACGGATTCGCTGCTACGTTATTTGATGTACCGTTCAGCTATGAAGTAGGTTCCGTATCAGGCGAGTATTCGATCGAGACTTACCTGAAGGTTGTTGAATACAAGTATCATGGACAAAGCCAGAATATTCTGTTATACCTTGTCGAGAGATACTATGATTTCGCAAAGAAGTGCCAGCAGTTATAAAGAAGGGGGATGCACATGGAGAAAACAAAATACGAAGAGTGCAAGATCGAAGTAATTGTTTTTGACGGACAGGATGTAATCGTAACCAGTCCCGGTGACTGTGATATGGAGACAGATCCTCTTTAATTTCCGTTCAGCAATCTAAAAGATGTACAAGGCCTCCTTGGGAACTTCCCGGGGAGGTCTTTTTCAGACATTTTTTTATTATTCTGGTGATAATTATCATTTACAATATAAAAAATCACATTTCCTTGATATATAATAATAAAATTAAGTAGCATGCATATTTGCGCAAAAGTGAAATTCTGATAGGAGGACACTCAAGTGAAGAGATTTGTTAAATCTATTGCAGCCTTCTGTGCCATGGCAATGATCTTTGGCGTTTTCTCAGCTACTGTATTTGCTGATGAGAATGAACCTCAGGCAGAGCAGCCTGTTGCTGAAGAAGTGGCAGAAGAAGAGAAGCAGGATGAAGAAGCAGTCGCTGAAGAAACGGCAGTTGAAACACCGGCAGCAGAAGACCCTGCAACTGAAGATCCGGCAGCAGAGGAGTCTGAAGCAGATGCTGAGGCACCTGCACAGGATTCAGAGCAGCCTGTAGTTGAGGAGACTCTCGAAGTTGCTGATGTAGAAGGTCAGGAAGCTGTTAATGAGGGCGAAGGAAATGAGGAAGTTCCTCAGCAGGCAATACCTCCGTTTGCCAATGGCCAGATCACACAGGATGATATTGATGCAAATGGCGGCATGATGCCTACAGTCAGCGGTACGTATACTGTTGCCGAGCCTGTCACGGTTTCTGCTTCAGCCGAGCTTCTAACACCCGGTGAATCCATCACGATCGATCTTAATGGACAAACCATTACATATACCGGCGTCGGAAGTTTTTATAAACTCGGTTACAATGAGATCGTCGATGGTGCGATCCATGTTTATGGCAACATAAGTCTTACTATCAAGGATTCCGGCACAGGCGGAACGATCCTTGCTTCCGGCGGAGCAAATAAAGGCTCCGTGGATCATTGGGTCAGCATTACCGCGAAAAACGGTGTCGCTAAGATTGGTACTGATGAGTACAGAGGCGGCTGCATTCTTATAGAGAACGGCTGTACATTTACGTTTGAAGGCGGAACGATAAGCGGATTCCATGCCGGAGATGAAGGCGGAGGAGTTCATACATCCAACGGCGGAACTTTTATAATGACAGGAGGCTGTATCACCGGTTGCTCTGCTTCTAAGAACAGCGGTGGTGTCGCTGTTCACGGAGCATCTAACGGTACTACTACAAATTCATCGATCTATTACCATAGCAATGCAGGAGATGATCCTGTTTACGGCCCTGTCTCAATTGTTGCTTCTGCTTATATTTCAGGTGGCGTTATTGAGAATAACACGACTTCAGGTGTCGGCGGAGGTATCAGAGCCCTCAGAGGAAACATTGAGATCACAGGCGGAACGATTACCGGAAATAGAGCTAATGGCGGCGGCGGCGGTATAGCAGCTACCAAAGGAAATGTTTATACCCCTTCGTTTACTATAAGCGGTAATCCGAAGATTTCCGGTAACAACAGTAATTCAGCTAAATTCAGCAATCTGTATTTTACGGATGGCGCAAGTTTCACTTTGTCCGGAGATCTGGACTCAGGTGCTGAGATATATTTCAACAATTCGAAACCGGGTGGTAATAGCTTTATTACCGGCTCATATACATATTCTATTGACAGTTTTTCCTCTGATGATCCTGCATATATTCCCTATGCTGCATCAAATGGAAATATCCAGCTTAGCACTATTCCTAAGGTTGCCGGATATAATCTGGTAATTGGCGGAGAGGTCATGGTAAGAGCTAATCTGACACTTGGCTCTTTCAATAACAACACTACAACGGTTAACTATTCGTATTCTTACGATAAGAACGGAACTACGAAAAATGTTGAAAAGTCATTGACATTCTATCAGCTGACAAAAGGCGGAGATTATTACTATTTCTACATTCCCGTAGAGTCTGCCTGCATGACGTCAGAGATAACTGTTACGATTAATTACGCGAACGGTGAGGCATCAGCTTCATCCAGTGTAGTTGAGTGTGCAAATTATATTATCAATCATGAGACTGACCAGAACTATACTGCTGAGGCTAAGGCAGTTGCAAAGTCGCTGATCTATTTCGGCTCCTGTGCACAGCTGCAGTTCAATATCAATACAGATAACATGCCGGCCAATGCAGTTCCGGGCGATCCTTTCTACACATATACAGGTGCTTCTTATACGCCTGCTCAGGATCCTGACAGTGCTTACTATGGTACAAGTGTGGCATTCCTTTCAATGACAACCGTTAACATGTACTTCAAGAAGTCAGCTTTTGAGGGCGATGCACCTGCCATGACTGTTACTTATGACGGTGGCGGAAGTCAGACGATTACAGCTACACCTAACGGTAACTATTATATGTACTCGATCATGGGACCTTCAGGCAATGGCTTTGCCGCAACGGAAGTTGATCTTGATTTCACATATTCTGTAGGCAATGTAAACGGTACGTATTCTATCTTTACTTACCTGCAGGTAGTAAAGGATAAGTATGAGGAATCATCCGGCAATGTCTTGTTAAAACTGACTGAAGCATACTATGATTTCGCAAAGAAGTGCTTGGATTATAAGAATTCTGTAGCATAAAGAGGGGGATACACATGGAGAAAACTACATACGAAGAGTGCAAGATCGAAGTAATTGTTTTTGAAGGAACGGATGTGATCGTAACCAGTCCCGGTGACTGTGATATGGAGACAGATCCTCTTTAATTTCCGTTCAGCAATCTAAAAGATGTACAAGGCCTCCTTGGGACTTCCTGAGGAGGTCTTTTATTTGGCCGGTCCCCGAAAAGTCCGAAAATGTCCATTTATCAGACGTTTATCCCAACATTTTAATTAAATCTTAATTATTTTTGTTAATATATGTGATAGAATGAAAACACCGAAGATTACTTCGTTTGGAGGTTTCTGTGGACAGCAACACAGCAAAATTCGATTTATCCGGTGATAGAACGGCTGATGTACACGCACTCATGTCGTATGTTTTGAGCGCGCTTAAGGAGAAGGGCTATAACCCGATCAATCAGCTCGTCGGATACTTTATTTCCGGCGATCCTACGTATATCACCAACTATAAGGGAGCCAGAGGTCTCATCAAGCGTATTGACCGTGATGAGCTTTTGGAGGTAATCATCAACGATTATTGCTCCAGACTGTAAAAGAGTATAAGATACCGGTATTAAGCGGTAGTGGCGGCTTATGCCGCCTTATTTTTTGAAAGGAAACGTGGTTTTATGGGCAAAGCACCCGGCAGAGTAATGGGGATTGATTTCGGAATGAGGCATATCGGCGTTGCCGTATCCGATGAGTTGAGAGTGATAGCAAGAGGAATCGAGACCGTCAACTGGAACGGCGAGGACCCTGAGTGGGCATTAAACCGCATTTGCGAGATCATAAAGGAGATGGAGGTCAACGCCATCGTGCTCGGAATGCCCGCAAGGACTGACGGTACGAGATCGGCCACACAGGACAAGGCGGAGACTTTTGGAGCGGAACTTGCCAAGAGATGCGGCATAGAGCCTGTCTATAAGGACGAGCGCTTTACGACGGTCCTGGCTTCCAGATATCTTCACGAGAATAACATCAAGGCCAAGAAACAGAAGAAGGTCATAGACCAGGTGGCAGCGGAGATAATTCTTCAGGATTACCTTAATATGCTATAATTAAATATTAGAGTTTCAGCTAATATCAAAAGACGAATAAACAAGGAGAAATAACATGGCAGATAATATGAACGGACCTAAGGATGAGCTTATCGACGCAATCGCACAGCTTGACGACGAGGGCGACAGAGTCATCGAACTTAAGGACGAGGAGACAGGCGAGGTTACAAAGGCCGTTGTAGAGAGCACATTCCTCTTTAACGGTTCCACATATGTAGTTCTTATCGTAGATACGGACGAGAAGGATGAGGAAGGCGAACTGATCTCAGCTTACGTGATCATGCGCTTCGTTGACAAGGACGGAGAAGTCCTTCTTGAGAACCTTCCCGAGAAAGAGGAAGAAGTGATCTACGACTATTACGACAAGCTCTGCGATGAGCTTTACGGCGACGATGAAGAATCAGAAGACTAATAACAGGCCGGCAGGAATTAAGAAGAAGATCGCCCTGGAGAAAGACCGCAAGGCTAAGCTTGCGGGCGAGCATCTCAAGGAGAGCAGGGGCGACGAGCTTCTCGTAATGCGCGATCCTTATTCCAAGAAGGATTACTACATGTCGCGCATAGATGCATTCACGCTTCAGAAGACCGAGTATGTAGTCATGTATAACTATGTGCCTGATGACGGAAGCCATGCCAAGCCCGAGCTCGTCATAATGCGTACGGCGATAGGCGAGAACGGGGATCGTGTCTATTATTCGATCAAGGATCCCGAAGAGCTCGAAAAGGCTTTCGTTTACTTCATGAGAAGGTATTACGGCGCTCAGGCACCTGAGACCAGAGCCAGGAACGGAGTATCATCCGGAGATCAGAAATAACGATGAGTTTAGGGAAGCAAATCCTTAGCAAACTTGGAGCAATTGGAAAAGCATTAGTCTGGTTGCTCTATTTCATTTGCGCGGATGGTGCGGTCTACTATTCTTTCGCATTCTTCGGAATCGACCGCAGCATATATAAGGGTCTCTTCACACTGATCAGCAGCATCGTCGTTTTCATCACGATGATGGTAATATCCAAGCTCCTTTCGATGAAGAAGGAACCCCTTATCAAGATCAAAAAGCTTGCTCCCGGACAGGTGATATCACTCGTGGTGATAGCTCTCGGAATGTTGGGATTTGTAACCCTTTACATCATTATTGCAGGCAGGATCGCGGATTATCTTGAATCTATGAAGAATGCGATGGAGGAATACCGTGACAGCGTCGACAGGTTCTCAGACACGCCGCAGATCGTGGTCCCTGCCTGGGATACCGTCTTATATGTATTGATGCTTTGCTTCGTGATCCCCGTTACCGAAGAGATCACTTTCAGAGGAGTTATCTTCGGGCAGCTCAGAAGAGCATTCGGACCGTGGGTATCGGTATTCATCAGTGCCCTGATCTTCGGAGCCATGCACGGGATCTCAGTCCATATCGGATATGCTGTTGCCTGCGGCATCATCATTGCCGCCTGCTATCACCTGACAGACAGCATTTTGGGACCGATCCTGCTTCACAGCATCTTTAACATCTTCGGATCGGGAATTGCTACTTTCATGTCATTTGAGGCTTTCGGAATACCCGAACAGGTCTCATCAGACTTCATGCTCGGAACCAATCTCTTATCCATGATGATGATGCCTGTGGCAGTCATTGCGTTTGCACATCTTGTAAATCATAAAAGAAAGATAGAAAAAGAACTTATAAAACTTGAAGAAACAAGTGAAGTTCAAGTAGAATTAACCGAAGAAGCCAACGCTGCTTCGGTTGAAGAGACGCAGGCTGCATCAGAAGAGATACAGATAGAGGCTAAGGAATGAAGAAGCACGGCCGGCCGATATTCGGAATAACCAAGAGGACACGCTTTGCGGCGGCGATGGTCGTCGTAGCGGTCGTTCTTGTACTGGCTATCGTAGTGTTGAGCTATGTCGGCGTATTCGGCTTAAGATCTGAGCTCTGCGAAGTATCCGCGACGACGGACCGGGCAGACGATACTTATGGCGGCACGGGGATCAACTGTGATCTCATACCCAATATCAATCTTGTAAGGGATGCTTCTTTCGAGAGCTCCACGGACTATTCGAGCATGCTTATTGCAGGCGCTTCGGAGAAGAGCGTGTTCTTAACGCCTGACGCTGTTGCATCTGCAGGCTACGATACATCAAACTGCCAGGGCGATACCGCGAGGATCATATCGATCGACAGCGAAGGCGTCATGAGCGAGAAGTTCACGGGATTCATTACAGGATATAAGCCGGCAAGACTCGGCGCAGTCAACCTTATCAAGGACGAGAAATCCCTCTGGGATGAAGACCGTATCAAGGAAATGGCCTTCTATGGCAACATGGCTCTTGCCCTGACCGAGAGCGGCAGACTTATCTATGATCTTACGAACAGCCAGCTTATTGGTGTCGTTAATGCCAAAGAAAGATTTACACTCATCGATACCAATGATTCAGGCGTTGTCGCAGTTGCTCTGAACGGCTCGGTCTGCTATTCGCAGGACGGAAAGAACTATGCGGTCGTTTATGAACCTGAGAATCTCACATTAGGAAAGAATGTCTGCGGTATCGGAAGCTCCGGCGCGATCTCTGTTGTCTGCTATAAGGACGGAACGGTCGTTACCGTAGCTAACGGAAACATTGCGGTATCAAGCCTTCCGAATACCGATGCAACGGCTTTTGTATCTGACGGAAAGCACTTCCTGGTATCCGACAGCAAAGGAAACATCTATTCGTCTACTAACGGAATGGTCTTCGAGAAGATCGGCGAATCAGAGCTTTTGAAGGACAAGACAAAGCTTCTGGCTGATGCAACTTCAGGTGTCTTCTGCTTTGTATCCGACAATACCAATGCTGTAATCGTTAAAGCTGATGACAAAGGCTTTGTCCTTGAAGAGAGCGACATAGCCAAGGCAACCGGCTCACTCATCAAATCCGTTTACCTTACAGATTCCGGCCTCATTATCACCGGAACTACCGATAACAAAGCGTTTGCGGTGAATATGGAGACAGCAAAGACTGTAAATCTCACATCCGAGAACGTAGTCATCGAGAACATCATCGGAGTCAACGGTGATAAAGTCTTCTACGATTCAGGCAAGGAGATCTACAGATCACAGATCTTATCGGAGCTGTCCATTGAAGGCAATCTCGAAGGCATAGACATCATTGCTGACGACATCCTTATCGCAGGCCATCTCGACAGGGCTGCAGGCGGTGCCATCAGCACTTCCGACAGCAGGGAGCATGCTTGGGATACCTCGCTTGATTCCACCTGGGATGTATATGGCAAAGGAACCAATGTCGTAACGACGGACAGAGCCTACAGCGGCAGATACGGTGCAAGGATCACAGGAAGCGGAAGCGGTGTCCATGCTCTTACACAGCGCCTGCCGGGCAAGGCAAAGGATAACTTCATACCGGGTACGTTCTACCGTCTGAGCCTTTATGCAATGTCTGACAAGGCCCCTGAGAAGGTTTACTGCTGGATCGAAGGCGAAGACTTCGGAAGATACGGCCTTGAGCTTACCAATATCGGCAAGAACTATAAGCTTTACAGCTATGTTTTCGCTGTCACGGACCAGATGGCAAATGCTGATGAGATAAGGCTCTCCATAGCATTTGAGGGCGCCGGATTCGTTCTGGCAGATGACATCTACTTAGGTCCCGACAGCTACAATGCTGCAGGCATCCCCCAGTATTATTCCGATACTCTGAAATCAGGAAAACCCACAGCCATGAGGCTTAATAACCTTAATATCGGCTGCAGCGGCTTTGCAGAGTCTTCACTCTATCTCCCGGCCATTGACTCGGTATCAAGAGAGGTCAGGGGAACTACCAGCAAGATCGAATATGATGACGAAGACAACAGCGCTCCCGATAAGCCCAACCAATCGGTAACAGGGTCTCTCGAAGACAGCTTAAGGCTCGTAAAGCAGTGCTCATCGACGCCTTGGTTCGTTATAGGACCTTATGTCAATCAGGACGATATCGATAAGCTCCTGGAGTATATGTGCGGTTCACTGACCTCCGAATACGGCGGCCGAAGGATCGACAACGGAACGGCGCTTCCGTGGAGCAGACAGTTCGCCAGATTCTACATTGAGATCAATGACAGCGGAAAGGTCTTCCAGAGCGATATCCAGAAGGCATCCTACGTCAATTACGTTAAGTCGATGTTCACGCAGTCCGAGTATTTCAGCGACATCAAGGATAAGACTCTGTTCCTTGACGGCATGGAATACAGCGGCGGCACGATGATGTCTGACGCCGATTACCACACGATGGGTGTTAGCCTTGTCGCCAACGACAGCACGGCAAGCTATATCGATAACATCCGAACGAGCTATGTCCTCGCACAGTATGAGACACCTCATATCGTTTCAGGCAGCAAGAGCGGCGAATACATCAACAGGCTTAAGACAAGCGGATCCAACTGCGGCAAGGTCCTTTCTGCCATTATGATGAGCGAAGCTGATTTTGCAGATATGTTCCTTTTCGATGCCGCCGTAAACTTCGTGCCTTCGAAATATAACGGCAGCGAGATGTTCGTCGGCAAGGATGAATTCATCAACATGATGACCGTATCAGGCCTTACCACGGTATTTGCAGGCTTCGACGAGCTCTATATAGACATCAAAGAACCACTTGATAAGACCGTGCCTGTGAGCGTCGAGCAGTTCATGAACAATGTAACGACAGCATGCTTTGACAAGGGGAATAAGACCTATATCGTGGTCGCCAATTCATCCGCCACACAGCAGAGCTTCCTTATCAATGACAACAAGCTCGGAAGGGCAGAAAGCGTGATCAGGCGCTATGACGACAAGGGAAGGCTCATAACCGAGCGTAAGGTGAGATCTGACCATCTCCGTCACATCCTTCAGCCGGGTGAATTCATTATCGTTGAGGTAACTAAGAAGGGTTAAGATCCCTTAATTAAACAGCTTGAGAAGTTCTTCCGGAGCTTTTGAAGCGACCTTTTTCCACTGTTTGCAGATCTTTACGGCCAAAGCCTCATCTTCAACAGTAATGGAGCATGAGAAGGGCTTGCCGTTGTTGTCGGCAGCAAGGCTTACGAGGAACCTGCCGTCTTCCTTGGGCTCTAAAGAAGCCGTAATGCCTGAGTTCCTGCTCATCTCGCTTGCGATCTCAGCCGCAGCTTCATTCAGATGGTCTATAAGGGATGCGGAAAGGGATGAGATAAGATCCTTCAGAACGGCTCTGCCGCCGTCTGTAAGTGTCAGATTCTCGGTGGAACCGACGGCATCGCCCGTAAAATCACCGGATCTGCTCTTATCCATGAGATTGCCTGATATGAGCTCCTCATAGGCTCTGGAGAACGTAAAGAAGTCCGTATAAAGCGATTCCATGCATTTCTCCATCAAGAGATGATAGCTTACGCCGGGTGCACGGTCGACGAGATACAGGATTTGGATCTTTGACTCCGCGATCGAAATATCAGACATCTTGTATTCCTTTATTTTTCGTTGTTTTTTGTAATATTTACACGACTAATTATACTCGAAAAGGTAAAAATACGGGTGTATACTCTGTATGATTTTTGAATAAACCTGTAAGGAGAGTTTAAGATGATTACATTTGATTACCAGAACGCCCTCGATTTTATCGGAGGTGAAGAGGCAGTCGCTAGAATGGAGCCCCAGGTAAAAGCCGCTTCTGATATGCTTCACAAGAAGAACGGCCCCGGAAATGATTTCCTCGGATGGCTCGACCTTCCCACTAACTATGACAAAGAAGAATTTGCCCGCATCCGCAAGGCTGCTCAGAAGATCAGAAGAGATTCTGACGTCCTCATCGTTATCGGTATTGGCGGTTCTTACTTAGGCGCACGCGCCGTAATTGAGCTCTTAGGCCATTCTTTTGCTAACGCAGCATCAAAGAAGGTAAGAAAGAGCCCCCTGATCCTTTTCTGCGGAAACTCCATCAGCGCTACATATCTTGCTGACATGATGGACATCATTGAAGGCAAGGATATCTCCCTCAACATCATTTCGAAGTCAGGTACGACAACAGAGCCTGCAATCGCTTTCCGTATCCTCCGCGCTTACATGGAGAACAAGTACGGCAAGAAGGGTGCCCAGGAGAGGATCTACGCTACAACAGATAAGGCAAGAGGAGCGCTCAAGGGTCTCGCAGACGAAGAAGGCTACGAGAGCTTCGTAGTACCTGACGATGTAGGCGGCCGTTTCTCCGTTCTTACAGCAGTCGGACTTCTTCCTATCGCTGTTGCAGGTATCGACATCAGAGAGCTCATGAAGGGCGCTAAGGACGCTTCAAAGGCTTACAAGAAGCTTCCTCTTTCCGAGAACCCCTGCTATCAGTACGCTGCAGTACGTAACTGCCTGCTCCGTTCCGGCTATTCCACAGAGGTTATGGTCAACTACGAGCCTTCTTTCCACTACATGACAGAGTGGTGGAAGCAGCTCTACGGTGAGTCTGAGGGCAAGGACAGAAGAGGTATCTTCCCGGCAGGCGTTGATAACACCACAGATCTCCACTCCATGGGTCAGTTTATCCAGGACGGCGCACGTATCATGTATGAGACAGTTGTCCAGATCGACCAGCCCAGAAGATCTTTCGAGATCCCTAACGACAAGGACAACCTTGACGGTCTTAACTTCCTCTCCGGCATGGATATGAACGAAGTTAACGCAAAGGCAATGCAGGGTACTATCCTTGCTCACGTTGACGGTAAGGTTCCGAACCTTTTGATCCACATGCCTGACCAGACAGCTTACTCTCTTGGTGAGCTCATCTACTTCTTCGAGAAGGCTTGCGGCATCTCAGGTTATCTCCTCGCTGTAAATCCTTTCAACCAGCCCGGCGTTGAGGCTTACAAGAAGAACATGTTCGCTCTCTTGGGCAAGCCCGGTTATGAGGACCAGAAGGCTGCACTCGAGGCAAGACTTAAGAAATAAGGCAAGCAATTGCTTTGAACTTTGAACAAGCAGGGGTTCGCGTCGCGCGGCCCCTGTTTCATTGTGTTTTGGGCATTTTTGCTATTCCGATTTGGATATTCTGTACATACGATTTATATGGACAGGAATTATCTGAAAAATCCATAATATTGCTTAGGAATTAAGCATTCCACAGGGATAATAGTTTTTTTATCGGAATTAGGGGAGGAAAAAATCACTATGAAAAAGAAGATGTTGTCTATGGCAGCAGCTATTACTATGGCTATTGTAAGCCTGACAGGCTGTTCCAACGGAATCAAGAAGGATACTGTCATCAAGACTGCCAAGGAATACGGGATGGTACAGCAGGATAAGCTCGTAAATGCACTTAGCTTTGGTACCGATGGTTATTCTGTTTTCTACGTTTCGAAAGACAGTGAAGAAGCAGACTACACTCGCAAACTGGTTCTGCATGCGGGTCAGCAAGAGGATTTCGCTTTAAAAGAAGCTATTGTGTGCATCGAAAGCAAAGTTTCTCATAGAAAAGACACAGCTCCTATCAGCGTAAGTGAAATGCAGGAAATGCGGACGACCGTACTTATCATGACCACCAAAGACGCTAAATCGGCAAAGAAGCTCTATGACGCAAATGCTGAATGGATCACTTTACACGAAGGCGAAAAGGGCAATAAGAATGGTGTTGAATACGCTATCAACTATACTACTTTTACTACGAATGACGGTGCTAATGAAGCAGAGAGTTTTTACGGAGCATATCTGACCGGAAATACGGTTATTTGGATCGAAGCTTTGACCACTGACGAGAATATCGATGACTGCACAGAGTATTTCTGCGAGAAACTCGGTCTTGTATCACCGCTGACGCTTAGGTAATAATAGTTTTTGAAAGCAAAATATATTCTTGAACTGACGGAGAAAATGCGCTATGAAAATTAAGCTTATATCTTTTGCAGTGGCTGCTGTTATGGCTGTTGTAAGCCTGACAGGCTGTTCCAACGGAATCAAGAAGAAAATTGTCACGGCCGCTAAGGAATATGGGATGGCAGAGCAGGATGATTTCTTGACAGCCTATGGTTATAGCAACCAAGGCAATTCCGTTTTCTACGTTTCAAAAGATGCTGAAGAAGCAGAAAATATGCGCAAACAGATTTCGACTAAGGGTTCGGCGTCGGTGGATTACGATTTAAAAGAGGCTATATGGTGCACTGAAAACAAGATAGATATGACTAATGTCGACCCCGGTTTGAGTGTACGTCCGGAAATGCGTACTTCCGTGTTAGTCATGACCACCAAAGACGCTGAATCGGCAAGGGATCTCTATTCATTAAATAACCAATGGATCCTTCAAAATGGCGGCACAAACGGCAATAGGGATGGTGTCGAATATTCGATCTATTATACGACTTATACAAGTGAAAACAGCAGCGAAAAAGTCGAGAGTTATATCGGTGTATATCTGACAGGAAATACGGTTATTTGTTTGGATGCTTTTACTAATGTTGATAATATCGATGCCTGTACACAGTATTTCTGTAAAGAGTTCGGTCTCGTATCCCCGCTGGCGCTTAGAAAATAATGAATCAAATTAAGCTGTAAATGCAGGGGCTGCTTTGGCGGCCCCTGTTATTTTTGCGGAATCTGTGAAGTGCTCGAAAGTGACACGTTTTGCGTTGTTTTTGTGTCACTTTCCGTCACTTATTTCGGAATTGACAAAAAGTGACACGAATTGCAGTAAAAACGTGTCATTTTTCGTCACTCGTGCTTTAGTTTTTGTGTCGGCTGTTATTTGAATATAATACGCGTAACTTGTATAATAACACGCGTAATTTATATAAGAATGAGGTAGATACTATGATTTCCACACTCGAAAACGGCGCCTGGCTCATTAACGGCGCAGAACTTATTGAAGATAAGGCAGGTGCGGCTGAAGCAGTTGCAGCTAAGACCGGCAAGGCAGCTGACAAGGCGCAGGCTAAGCAGGGTACCATTGCTTACGGCATCTTAAAAGATCACAACACATCAGGCAATATGGAGCAGCTTAAGATCAAGTTCGACAAGCTGACTTCACACGACATCACATATGTAGGCATCATCCAGACAGCAAGGGCTTCAGGACTTGAGAAGTTCCCGATCCCTTATGTTCTTACAAACTGCCACAACTCCCTTTGCGCTGTTGGCGGCACGATCAATGAGGATGACCACATGTTCGGTCTTACTGCTGCAAAGAAGTACGGCGGTATCTATGTACCTCCTCATCAGGCTGTTATCCACCAGTATGCAAGAGAGATGCTCGCTACATGCGGCGGCATGATCCTCGGCTCTGACTCACACACACGTTACGGTGCGCTCGGTACCATGGCTATGGGTGAGGGCGGTCCTGAGCTCGTTAAGCAGCTCCTCTCGCAGACATATGACATCAAGATGCCTGAAGTTATCGCTATCTACCTTACAGGCGAGCCGATGAAGGGCGTAGGTCCTCA
>JAEEGI010010968.1_pt1 | contig 19639 bp, 18 predicted proteins | sample 8958751 | NCBI WGS metagenome assembly JAEEGI01 (sample SAMN16246545, study PRJNA631951) | gut metagenome | biome: gut microbiome; feature: rumen; material: KS-attached | host: Bos | place: Iran: Karaj | collected 2018-10 | reverse complement strand
GAAGAAGATGGGAAACATCAAGGACCTGGCGGGCATGATCCCCGGCGTGGGCAAGGCCATCAAGGACGTAGACATAGACAACGACTCCGCCTTCAAGGCCACGGAGGCCATGATCCTCTCCATGACTCCCTATGAAAGGGAACATCCGGAGGTGATAAACGGCTCCCGCCGCAAGAGGATTGCGGACGGCTCAGGCACCACTCTGGTAGAGGTTAACCGCCTCCTCAAGCAGTTTGAAGGTACCCGCAAGGTCATGAAGACGGCTATGACCGGAAATCTTATGCAACAAATGAAGGGTTTCCGTAGATAATAGAAAAATTTTTTGTTATATTTGCAAGGAATAGGCACTGACCGGCCATGCTGGAAGATATTCGCAAGCATATTGAAAAGCTGATCGCCCTGTATGAGGCTGAGAAGGCGGAGAATGAAAGGCTTCGCCAGGAGTTACATACAAGCGAGGAAACCGGGAAGGCCCTCAGGGAACACATTAAAGAACTCGAGTCCGGGATTGAAGCCCGATATCTCGCAGACGCTTTCTCCACGGCAGAGGACCCCGCCGCTGCCAAGGAAAGGGTGGATAAACTTATAAGGGAGATAAATAGATGCATCTCCCTGATGGAGGAATCGTGATGGCACAGAAGATTAGTTTGAGAATAGCCGGCCACACGTACAACCTTACGGTAGCCTCAGAAGAGCAGGAGCAGCAGTATCGTCTTGCAGCTGAAGCTATTAACAACCGTTTCTCTGCATACACCAAGAGTCATCCCGGCCATTCGGTCGCAGACATACTCTCCATGGTGGCGCTCAGCGAAACAGCCATACGTATAGGCCTCCAGAAAGATATAGAAGCCTTGAAAGAGGGAGAAAACGCCCTGGAAAGGGATTTGGAAAAGTATATTCAGGACCTGAAATAAAGCCGTCAACCATCGAATGCTGAAATCAACACTTTTAGCGCACCGGGTTGACTCAGGCAGTGGATGGCGGGCCCGCCCCGCAGCGGGATACCAGAATCTGCCGGAACCCAAATCTTATGAGGAATAAGATTTCTGTCTGGACGGTGACGGCTTTTCTTTTTGAGACAGTTTTCCTTGAGGGGAAACTGCCTCATTTGTTTTGGACATACTAAAACTATATATATATTATGGATATTATAAGTCTGATTATCGGATTCGTGGCCGGTGCGGTACTCGCAATCGGCCTCTACATAGCCATCCGCCGTGCCATTCTCAAGGGCAAGAAGGAAGAAATCCTTGAAAAGGCGGAAATAGAAGGCGAAAAAATCAAGAACGAGCGCATCCTTCAGGCCAAGGAGAAATTCCTCTCCCTGCGCAGCGAGCATGAAAAAGCTGTAAACGAGAGCAATGCCCGCATAAAAGATGCAGAAAACCGCATCCGCCAGAAAGAAGGCTCCCTGAACCAGAAGCTTGGAGAGGCAGACCGCCGCGCCCATGAGCTTGAGAACCAGAAAAATCAGCTCAAGGCCCGTGAGGAGCAGCTTCAGGAAAAGGAGCATGAGTATGAGGAACTCCGCGGCAAGGCCATCCGCCAGATAGAGTCCATCGCCGGCATGACGGCCCAGGAGGCCAAGGCCCAGCTTGTGGAATCCATGAAGGCAGAGGCCCGTACGGAAGCCCAGGCGTATATCAACGATGCCATCGACGAGGCCCGCCTCAATGCGGCAAAGGAAGCAAAGCGCATAGTGATCAACACTATCCAGCGCACCGCTACGGAAACCGCAATCGAGAATGCCGTAACTACATTCCCTATAGAGAACGATGAGATCAAGGGCCGCATCATCGGCCGTGAGGGCCGTAACATCCGTGCCCTGGAGGCCGCTACCGGCGTTGAAATAGTGGTGGACGATACCCCGGACGCCATCCTCCTGAGCGCATTCGACCCTGTCCGCAGGGAGGTTGCCCGCCTTGCCCTCCACCAGCTGGTGATAGACGGCCGCATCCACCCCGCCCGCATCGAGGAAGTGGTTACAAAGGTATCCAAGCAGCTTGAGGAAGAGATTCTGGAAACCGGCAAGCGTACCTGCATCGACCTTGGCATCCACGGCCTTTCAATGGAGCTTGTCCGCCTCATCGGCCGCATGAAGTACCGTTCATCCTACGGCCAGAACCTCCTGCAGCACTCCAGGGAAGTTGCTAACATCAGCGCCATCCTGGCTTCTGAGCTTGGCCTCAACCCCAAGATTGCCAAGAGGGCCGGCCTCCTGCACGATATCGGAAAAGTCTCTGACGAGGATCCGGACCTCCCTCACGCCCTCCTGGGTATGAAGCTGGCAGAGCAGTACAAGGAAAAGCCGGAGATATGCAACGCCATCGGCGCTCACCATGAAGAGACGGAGATGACCTCCCTCTACGCACCCCTGGTGCTGGTGGGCGACGCCATTTCCGGTGCCCGTCCCGGTGCCCGAAGGGAAGTTATCGAGAGCTACATCAAGCGTCTCCGCGGCATGGAGAACCTTGCCGCCGCATATCCCGGAGTAACCAAGTCCTACGCTATCCAGGCCGGCCGTGAGCTCCGTGTCATCGTTGGCGCAGAGCAGGTGTCGGATCACGATGCAGAGCTCCTCTCCGCAGAAATCGCCAAGCGCATCCAGGACGAGATGACATATCCCGGCCAGGTCAAGATTACAGTTATCCGAGAAACTCGTTCCGTAGCATACGCTAAATAATGGGAGAACTTGCTCCGCTCATTGCAGACCTTGCGCTGATACTCATCTGCGCGGGCGTAATGACACTTATTTTCAAGCGGCTGGGCCAGCCGCTTGTGCTGGGATACATTGTGGCCGGTTTCATAGCCAGTCCGCACTTTGCCCTCACTCCGTCGGTCATAGATACGGCCAGCATACATGTTTGGTCTGATATCGGCGTTATCTTCCTCCTTTTTGCCCTGGGACTGGAATTCAGCTTCAAGAAGATTGTGAAAGTGGGCGGGCCGGCCATCATTGCCGCGCTCACCATCATCTTCGGAATGATTTTCCTGGGCTTTACCGTAGGTTCCGCCTTCGGGTGGAGCAAGATGGACGCCCTTTTCCTGGGAGGCATGATCTCCATGTCTTCTACAACCATCATCTACAAGGCTTTCGAAGACCTTGGCCTGGCAAAGAAAAAGTTTGCCGGGCTGGTCATGTCCATCCTCATCCTGGAGGACATCCTTGCGGTTGTGCTCATGGTGGTGCTATCAACGGTTTCCGTGTCTTCTTCGTTTGAAGGGGGAGCGCTGGTAGGAAGTATTTTCAAACTTGTCTTCTACCTGGTGCTATGGCTTGTGATGGGTATATACCTTATACCCCTCATCCTCAGGAAAGCCAAGAAGCTTCTGAGCGACGAAACCCTTCTGGTGGTGTCGCTGGGCCTTTGCTTCATGATGGTTGTAATTGCCGCCAAGACCGGCTTCTCCGCCGCTTTCGGCGCCTTCATAATGGGCTCTATCCTGGCGGAAACCCTTGAGGCAGAGCATATCGAGCGCCTTGTAAAGCCTGTCAAGGACCTTTTCGGGGCTATTTTCTTCGTGTCCGTGGGCATGATGGTGGATCCTTCGCTCATAGGAAAGTACTGGCTGCCCATCCTGGTTATTACGCTCACCGTCATAATAGGCCAGGCAACCTTCGCCACGCTTGGCGTGCTGCTTTCCGGCCAGAGGCTCCGTACGGCGCTCCAATGCGGATTCTCCCTTACCCAGATAGGTGAGTTTGCGTTTATCATTGCATCGCTTGGGGTAGCCCTTGGCGTTACCGGAGACTTCCTGTATCCTATTGTGGTGGCTGTATCGGTCATTACCATTTTCCTTACGCCTTATATGATAAGGCTTGCAGAACCCGCCTACAATGTCATATACAAGGCCCTCCCGCAGAAGGCAAAGGACTTCATGGACGGGTACGCGGAGGCGGCGGAGCCCACTGCAGAAAAGGACAGCGCATGGAAGCAGTATCTGGGCGGTATAGCAAAGACTGTAATCCTTAACGGAATAGTCTCCATAGCCATCTGTGCACTTGGATTCAGCCTCCTTGCCCCTCTGGTCCAGCAGTGGATTCCGGGACTGTGGGGGAGGGTTGTCACGGCCGTAATCATTCTGGCGGTACTGTCGCCTTTCCTGAGGGCCATCATCGTCAAGGACAACCGTTCCGCAAGATTCAGGGAACTGTGGGATAAGGACAGGGCAAACCGTGCCCCGCTGGTTGCTGGCGTGGTGCTGCGGTATGCGATATCAATCGGCTTCATTTTCTACGTCCTGGCCAGATTGTTCCATATTTCAGTCCTTCTTATATTCGTGATTGCCCTGGCGGTAGTTGGCTTCATGCTCTTCAACCGCTGGACCAAGCGCTCTTCCAAGCGCATAGAAGAGACCTTCATGACAAATCTCCGTTCAAGGGAAATGCGCGCCGAGTACCTTGGGGAGAAGAAGCCGGATTACGCCACGGCACTTCTGGACAAGGACCTTCACCTTGCCGATTTCGACATCCCGGTCCGGCACCAGTGGGTCGGCCAGGAACTCAAGGCCCTGAATCTTGGCAAGCAGTTCGGCGTGCATATAGTTTCCATCTTAAGGGGCGGTACCCTCCGGATAAATATCCCTAAGGCCTCTGAACGTCTCTATCCTTTGGACCGAGTGCAGGTAATAGGTACCGATACCGGCCTGGAAGCATTCGGGGCAGAGCTTGGAAAGACAGACACAAGCATGCCGGAAGACCTTTCCCGTTCAGAGATGGTCCTCCGACGCCTCCATCTTGTGGACGGCTCCCCGTTCATCGGCAAGAATCTCAAGGAAAGCGGTATCAGAAACCACTACCACTGCCTTGTGGCCGGTATAGAGAAACCGGACGGCACGCTTCATATCCCCGATCCTGCAGTCCCCCTTGCGGAGGGAGATACCGTATGGATTGTGGGTGAGCATAAAGACATTGATGTACTGATGACCATATGAGAAAGATAGTAGCAGCAATCCTTGCGCTTTGGGCGGCGCTTTCCTGCACCAGAACCCTCCGTGACGGGGAGTACACCCTTACCGTCCTTTCCACCAACGATGTCCATGGCACATGGTTCGATTCCACCTACGTGGGGAACGGTATCCGCCGTTCTTTATTTGCCGTTAACCATTATGTGGACAGTGTGCGGGCTGCCGACGGCTCCGGGAACGTCCTTGTCATAGACGTAGGGGACTGCCTCCAGGGAGACAATGCTGCCTACTACTACAATTATGTGGACACAGTGTCCCGACACCTTTTCCCCCGCCTTGTCGGTTACATGAAATACGATGCCGTAGTAGCCGGCAACCACGACATAGAGACCGGTCACAGGGTTTATGACCGCGTGGCAGCGCAGCTTGATAAGGAAGGAGTTCCTTTCTTAGGCGGAAACGTTGTGCGCACAGACGGGAAAGGCTCTTATTTCCCTTTGTATAAGGTATTTAAGAAAGCCGGTCTCAAGGTGGCCGTACTGGGCTATGAGAATGCCAGCATCAAGAGCTGGCTCGGGGAATCCGTCTGGTCCGGAATGGATTTCATACCCATCGTGGACGTTGTCCAGAAGGATGTCGATTATGTCCGCGCAAAGGAAAAGCCGGATGTGGTCATAGCCGCCATGCATTCCGCTACCGGCAAAGGGGACGGAAGCGTACTGGAAGCTGAAGGAATGGATGTTTTCAATCAGGTGAAGGGAGTGGACTGGGTGCTCTGCGCCCATGACCACGTGCCATTTGTGGAATCCCGGGACACCTGCGCCTTCATCAACTCCGGCAGCCACTGCCGTTTCCTGGGGCATGGCAAGATGAAAATCAAGGTCGAGGGCGGCAAGGTGGTGTCCAAGACATTCGTGACAGACCTGATTCCCGTGAAGGCAGAGATGGCCGATCCCGTCATGCGCGAAGCCTTCCGCAAGGAATTCCTTGCAGTTAAAGCCTTTACGCTCAAGGACGTGGGAGTCCTTACGGACGATATAGTCACGCGCGAATCCTATGCTGGCCAGAGCGCCTATACCAATGTCCTTCACATGCTCAACCTCAGCTGCGGCATAGCAGACATTTCAATGGCTGCGCCACTTACCTTCAACAAGACAGTCAAGGCAGGCCCCCTGGTTTTCAACGACCTCTTTACAATCTATCCCTTTGAGAATCAGCTTTATGTGATAAGAATGAAGGGTGAGGAAATCCGCCGCTATCTGGAGGCCTCCTATGACCGCTGGATCTGTGCACCCAACCCTCACGTGATAAGGATGCGCAGCGGGGACAACCCCCGTACCGGAGAACTCAGATGGTCTTTTGCCGGTACATCATACAACTTTGATTCTGCTGCCGGAATCAACTATGACGTTGATGTCACCAAACCCTTTGGCAGCAGGATAATCATCAAATCCATGGCGGACGGTTCTCCTTTCTGCCTGGACAAGACCTACAACGTGGCTATGACCAGCTACCGCGCCAACGGCGGCGGTGAGCTTCTCTCTGAAGCCGGCGTAGAGGAGGATGAATCTCGCATAGTTGCCCGTTTCCCGGAAATCCGCAACATCCTCTACGACTACCTTATGACCAACGGCACACTGGCCCCGTACTCCTTCGGCGCCATCCTTGGTTCCTGGCAGTTTGTCCCGGAAAAGGCACGTAAACAAATAGCAGCCGACTTGCAGCTGCTATTTCCCGACAAAAGTAACTAATTGATTTATAGTTTTGCTATAATCTTCTTGAAGATTGTAGTCATCTTGTCTGCCGCAGCATCTGCAGCCGCAACAATGGCCTCGCCGTCCGTGACGTAGTCGTCATCGTCAGTGGCGTGGGCAACGTCGGTGATTACGGACATTCCGAATACCGGAATTGAAGAGTGGCGGGCTACGATGACCTCCGACGTGGTGCTCATGCCAACGGCATCGGCACCTATGGCGCGGAAGTACCTGTACTCCGCAGGAGTTTCATAGCAGGGGCCGGTGCAGGCTACGTAAACGCCCTTGCGGAGGTCTATTCCTTCCTTCCTTGCTATCTTTTCCGCCAGGCGGATGAGGGCGGGATCGTACGGGCGCGTCATGTCCGGGAAGCGGGGGCCGAAGTCGTCCAGATTGGGCCCGATGAGGGGATTGGGCAGGAGGTTGATGTGGTCCTTTATTATCATGAGGTCTCCCACGCGGAAGCCCAGGTTGGTGCCGCCTGCGGCATTGGAAACGAACAGGTACTGTATGCCGATGACCTTCATGACCCTGATTGGCAGGGTGACCAGTGTCATGTCATAGCCCTCGTAGTAGTGGATGCGGCCCTGCATGGCAATCACCGTCTTTCCGCTGAGGGTTCCCACGATAAAGCTGCCCTTATGGCCGATTGCCGTAGACACGGGGAAGCCCGGGATATCACGGTAGGGAATCTCAATAGGGTTCTCAATCTGGTCGGCAAGCTTTCCCAGGCCGCTGCCAAGGACTATGCCCACTGTGGGCTGAAGATCTCCGATCTGTTTGCGGACATACGCTGCCGCTGCGTTTATGGTTTCTGGATAAGTCATAGCGTTTCAATCATTTTTCCGATGAGCTTTGTCATCTTGTCTGCCGCCAGGTTGGCTGCGGCGACTACATCGTCTCCGTCGTTCTCATAGTCTTCAGCGTAGTCGTCATGAGCTTCGTTGGTGATGACGGAGATGCCGAATACGGGAACTCCCGCATGCCTTGCCACGATTACCTCCGGGACGGTGCTCATTCCCACGGCGTCGCCGCCTATGGTGCGGTAGAACTTATACTCTGCCGGGGTCTCGTATGAAGGACCGGTGTCTGCCACGTAAACGCCTTTCTGCATCTGGTAGCCAAGCTTTCTGGCAAGGCGCTGGGCCAGGCGTATGAGCGAGGGTTCGTACGGACGAGTCATGTCCGGGAACCTGGGGCCGATCTCGTCCATATTGGGGCCGATGAGGGGGTTTGGCAGGAGGTTGATGTGGTCCTGGATAATCATGAGGTCTCCTACGTGGAAGCTGAAGTTGATGCCTCCGGCTGCGTTGGACACGAACAGGTACTTGATTCCGGTGCCGATCATGACCCTGATGGGAAGCACAACCTTGTCCATGCCGTAGCCTTCGTAATAGTGGATGCGTCCCTGCATGGCGATGACCGTCTTTCCGGACAGCGTACCCACTATGAAATTGCCTTTATGGCCGATGGCCGTGGACACGGGGAAGCCGGGAATCTCCGAGTAGGGGATTGTGACGGGGTTCTCAATGGCGTCCGCAAGGCGTCCGAGGCCGCTGCCCAGGACTATTCCCACAAGAGGGCGCAGACCGCCAAGGCGCTCTTTTACCCACGAGGTGGCGTCTTTGATGGTTTTGACTCTGGGATCCATAACTAGAACTCTTCCTGGTTGTCTTCTTCTTCGCGGGGAGTGTACTGACGGATGGGGGCGTCGTGAAGAAGGTCGTGCTTTATATAGTGCACGGCTTCCTGGAGGCCTTCCGCAAATTTGTCGAAGTCTTCCTTGTAGAGGAAGATCTTGTGCTTGTCGTAGGTGAAGGAACCGTCGCGCTCTGTGCGGCGTTTGCTTTCCGTGATGGTCAGATAGTAGTCGTTGTTACCCTTGGTTGCCTTTACATCAAAGAAATAGGTACGCTTGCCGGCACGGACCGGTTTTGAGTAAACGTCTTCCGAGCTCCGCTCCTGGGCGCGCCCGCGCTCAAAATCTTCATTATACATGACGCTTTTCTTTTAGTATTATACTCACAAATTTAGGGAATTTATTTAAAAAACACTAACTTTGCATAAATAATTTGTTCTATGTTAAACCGACGGATTTTGCGCATCAAGGCCTTCAAGGTGCTGTATCAGGCATCGGAGAACGCAGACCTCTCCCTGAAGGATGCGCTGGAGTGCCTTAACGTATCCTGTGAGGCCTCAAGAGACCTCTATCTCTATATGCTTGGCGTCATTCCTGCCCTCACCGCGGAAGCTGCTCGCAGAATAGAATCGGCCCGTACCAAGTTCAACCCCACTCCGGAAGAGCTCAGCCCCAACCTCAAGTTCGTCAAGAACGCCGTCTCCGCCCTTCTGGCCGCAGACCCGGACTTTGAGCGCCTCAATGAGAAAAAGAAGTTCTCCTGGGCCCAGAACGACGCCTTCATTAACTCTCTCTGGGAAACCCTCAAGACAAGGGAGTACTTCGCAAAGTACATGGCCTCCGGCTCGTCGTCCCTGCAGGAAGACGTCACCCTCTGGAAAACCGTTTTCGCAGAGGAGTTCGAGGATAACGATGCCCTCCAGGCCATCCTGGAAGACCTTTCCATCCATTGGGCCGATGACCTTGCCTACTGCCTGGGCGCCTGCATCCGTTCCCTTGACGGCATTGCGCGCACCGGCCGCTGGGATTTCCCGCCCCTGTTCCAGAGCGACTCCCTGGCCGCCCGCGGCAAAGATGCTGACAGCGATTCCGCTTTTGTCAGGAACCTCCTCACCGCCACCTACGCCGGCAGGGAAGAGTATGCGTCCCTGATATCGGCCTCCGTCTCAAAGTGGGACCTTGACCGCCTGTGCACATCGGACATCATCCTTGTGTCCATGGGCCTTGCGGAAGCCCGTACCTTCCCGGAGATTCCCGTCAAAGTAACCATCAACGAGTACGTGGAAATAGCCAAATACTACTCTACACCTCGCTCGGGCGCCTTCGTTAACGGCCTTCTGGACCGCCTTGTAAAGGAATACGCCGCTGCAGGCAAGATAGTCAAAACAGGAAAAGGATTAATCTAAATAACAGATATGAACACACTTTTAGTCTACACACTTCAGGCTTCGGCCCCTGCACAGGGACAGCCCAGCGCCCTCCCTACCATAATCATGTTCGCCGCCATCATCCTTGTGATGTGGCTTTTCATGATCCGTCCCCAGCGCAAGCAGCAGAAACAGCTTCAGGAGTTCCGCAACTCCCTCAAGAAGGGTGACAAGGTAGTCACCGTCGGCGGCATCTACGGAGAAATCCTGGAAGTCAACGAAAAGACCGCCCTCATCAGGGTGGACGGCGACGTCAAGCTCCGCGTTGACAAGCAGGGCCTTGTAAAGGACTATTCAGAGGCCGGCCAGAACTAGCAGATGTCCCTGAGAGACCGTATCCGGCTCCATCTGGGAGGCAGACAGAGGGAATTGGCGTTCATCGTCTTTTCCCTCGTGCTTGCTGTTGGCATATGGTTTTTCACAAATCTTTCCAAGACTTATTCTGGTACGGTAAGCGTGCCGGTCGTCGCAGAATGCAGCATAGACGGCCACCGGGGACGCTCTTCCAACGCAACGGTGGTCAGCGCCCGCTGCAGGGCGGACGGCTTCCGTCTGGTAAGGGAACAGAGCCGCAGGGACAAGAAAACCGTGGTGGTCAAATTCGAGCGCTCTGACCTCAGGCGCACGGGCCCTGATACCTGGTCCATCTTCGGCAGTGCAAAGAACTCCTACATCAACCAGATGTTCGGAGAGGGTATTACTCTGGAGGCATTTATTACGGACACCCTGAGCTTTGTTTTTGCAGAGGAGAACCACAAGAAAGTGCCCGTAGACGTGCCTTATACGGCTCAGTACCGCCTCCAGTACATGAAAAGCGGCTCGTTCAAAACCGTTCCGGACTCCGTTACAATCTACGGAGAGGACATCCGTCTGAATGCCATAGACAAGATTACGTCACCCCGCCTGAGTTTTACGGATGTGTCTGACTCCCGTCACGGCGTGGTCAAACTGAACAAGCCTGCCGGAATTCGCCTGTCGGTGGAAGAAGTCGCATACGAGCTTCCTGTTTCCAGATATGTTGAGCTTAAGGGCTCATTCCCCGTGGAAGTATGGAACGCACCTGCCGGCAGGGAGGTGCAGGTATATCCTCCCATAGCAACGGTATGCCTCCGCTGTGCTTTCCCTCTTGTAAAGGATCCCATGGCCTCTTTCAAGGTCTTCATAGACTACAAAGACTTCTCCGAGTCCATGTCCGGGAAATGCGTTCCCCGGACCCTGAAACTCACGCAGGGAGTTCTTGACTGCCGCATAGAGCCGGAAGTATTCGACTGCGTGGAGGTCCTATGACAACAGTCCTTCTAACCGGCGGCATAGGCAGCGGAAAATCTGCCGTTGCAGATATCCTAAGAGGCAGGGGAGTCCCCGTATATGACTCTGACTCTGCTGCAAAGTCCCTCTATACCCCCGCATTTCTCTCCCTGTTGGAAAATGAGTTCGGTACGTCTTTTTCTCTTTCCGACGGCTCGCTGGACAAGAAAAAGTTAGGAGCTCTTATCTTTAGCGACACTTCAGCAAGGGAAAAACTGGAGGGCCTCCTTTATCCGGCCCTTAGGGAACACTTCCTTGCCTGGCGGGACAGACAAGGCGATGCACCTCTGGTAGTACTGGAAAGTGCAATTGCCCGGTCAAAGCCTTCCTTCGGAAATTATTGGGACGCGGTTGTCCTTGTGGACGCATCCCAGGAGGTCCGCATCTCCCGCGTAATGGCCCGCGACGCGTGCACCCGCGAGCAGGCCCTTGCCCGCATGGCCTCCCAACAGCAGCCCGGGAGTGCCGATGTAGTTATCCTCAACAACGGTTCCCTCAAGGAGCTTGAAAAGGCCGTTGAGGATGCTTTTTTCACGCAAAATGCTTATATTTGTAGGTTATTAAAAGATACATCAATGAAAACAGATCTTGCAAAAACCCTTTCTGTCCGTGGTCAGCACGGCCTGTTCAACTATATTGCCCAGTCCCGTACCGGAGCCATTGTAGAAGCCTTCGAGGACAAGAAGCGCTACAACTTCAGCGCAAACGCCGGCATCACCACCCTGGAGGACATCTCCATCTACACCAGTGAGGGAGAGATGAAGCTCCGCGAGGTATTCGGAAAGCTTCACGAAGTCCTTGGGGACAACGACGCCCCGGACGCAAAGAAGGCATCGGCGGAAGAGCTCAAGGCCCTCTTTGCAAAGGCCGTCCCAGAGTACGACGGAGACCGCTTCTATGTGTCACACATGAAGAAGGTGGTGGAGTGGTACAATGCCCTCAAGAAGTACGCATCCCTGGAGTTCGTGACGGAAGAGGACCGCGAGAAGGAGCAGCCTGAAGCGTAGATGCCCACCCTGCAGGTCATAACCCTGGGCTGTTCCAAAAACACGGTAGACACGGAACACCTTCTGTATCAGGTACGTGATTCATACGAAATCGTGCCCGAAGGGGAAGACCGCCCGGTAGACGTCCTGGCCGTCAACACATGCGGATTCATAGGTGACGCCAAGGAGCAGTCTGTCAATACCATCCTTGCCGCTGCTCAGCGCAAAAAAGCCGGTCTTGCAGGCCGGCTTCTTGTATTCGGATGCCTCTCCCAGCGTTATGCCCATGAGATGCCGGGCCTCATACCCGAGGTTGACGGCTGGTTCGGCGCAAGGGAGCTGGACAGCCTTGTGAAGGCACTCGGATGCCGGCCGGACCATGGCGGAGACCTTCTTCGTGTCCGCACCGACCATCGGCCCTATGCCTACCTCAAGATTTCCGAAGGGTGTGACAGGAGGTGCTCTTACTGCGCTATTCCCTTCATCCGCGGCGCCCACAGGTCCGTTCCCATGGAAAAACTTGTGGCCGAGGCCCGCTCCCTTGCATCCGAGGGCGTCAGGGAACTGATAATAATTGCCCAGGACACAACATACTATGGCCTTGACCTTTATCGCCGCCGTGCCCTTGCAGAGCTTCTGGACCGGCTGTCGGAGGTAGAAGGCATAGAGCGCATGCGAATCCACTACTCCTATCCCCAGGACTTCCCGGAGGACGTCCTTGACCGCATGGCCTCCAATCCAAAGGTGTGCCGCTACATGGACATTCCTCTCCAGCATATATCGGACAAGGTTCTTTCCAACATGCACAGGGGAGTGGACGGGGCCTGGACACGTGCGCTTGTGAAGAAGATGAGGGAAAAGGTTCCCGGCCTGGTCCTCCGGACAACCTTCATAGTTGGGCATCCGGGCGAAGGCCCCGCTGAATTCCGTGAACTCATGGACTTTACCCGCGAGGCCGCTTTCCAGAGGATGGGCGCTTTCACCTACTCTGAGGAGGAAGGAACCTTCGGCGCGGAGCATCTGGAAGACACGGTGTCGGCCCGGACCAAAAAAAGCCGCCTTTCGCGCCTTATGGAGCTTCAGCGTGGCATATCACTTGCATATAACCGTTCCAGGATAGGCACCGTGGAAAAAGTCCTGGTGGACGCATTCACCGACGGCATCCTCGTATGCCGGAGCGAGTTCGAAAGCCCGGAAGTGGACGGTGAGATCCTTGTCAGGTATTCGGCCGATGTCTTTGACGGACGTGCACCGGAGTCCCTCGTAGGGGAGTTCCTGGACGTCCGCATCAACGGGGCCGATGAGTATGACCTTACAGCGGAGGTATTATGAAAAAAAGGATTATTCTTGCAGCAGCTGCTGCAATGCTTCTGACGGCTTGTTCCCCGGAAATCTACAGGGTATACCTGGATGTGCGCCAGCCGTCGTCATCGGGTTTTAAACTGGCCGGGAAGTCCATGGCCGTGGTATATATGGACGGTCCGCAGAAGGCAGATTCCCTGCTTTCCGCAGGCGTGGCTGCAAGATTTGCAGAGGCCCTGGAAAAGGATTATTTCGGCGGGGAATCGGTAATAGGCATGTACGCATGTCCTGCAGCGGACACAATGTCCCTTGACGCCATGCACAAGCTTGTCATGGATACCGGGGAAGACGTGGTGTTCGTGGTCAAATCCGTAATAGACAAACCAGTGACAGGAAAGAACAACCCCTTCCCTAAAGCCACTCATCCGGACTCTGCATATGTCTATGCCTCAAAGGTCCCGGTCTTTCTGAAACTGTTCGTATACGACAGCATGGACAAGGACGAGGTCAAGTCCTTCAAGGGCAGCACCTCCGTCAATGCTGCTGTATTCAACAGCGGAATAATTCCTCAGGAGAATCTTGACCAGCTGGTGAGTCTCAGGGTTCCGGGCGTGGCTTCAGGCAAGATGGGAGAACTCATGTCCAAGTATTTCCTTTCCACCTGGAAGACGGAAACTTTTGCGTTCTACTGGTTCGATGACCTGGATTCATACAAATGGTTCCAGGCGGTGGGCTGTGTGGAAGAAGGTAAGTTTACCGATGCCATTAAGATCTGGGAGCCCATGGTGAAGAGCCGTAACAAGTACAAGGCCGCCCATGCGTGCTATAACATGGCCATGGCGTTCTATCTTCTTGGAGACATGCAGCTTGCCTCCAGATGGCTGGATCAGGCGGACAGTCTGGAGAATGTTTCACAGGTTCCCTCTCTTCGAAAAAGGATAGCCAGGAGTTTGGAAAAGTGATGAAAATTGAGTACATTTGTAGACTTGTTAAAAAACTTTAAAAACTAACATATCATGGCAAACATCAATCTTAGGCAGTATGGCATTACCGGTGTGAAGGAAATCCTTTACAACCCCACGTACGAGGTTCTTTACAACGAAGAGACCAAGCCCGGTCTGGAGGGCTTTGACAAAGGTCAGGTAACGGAACTTGGTGCCATCAACGTCATGACCGGCGTTTATACCGGCCGTTCTCCCAAAGACAAATACATCGTCTACGACAACACCACCAAGGAAGGCAAGCCCGGTGAAATCTGGTGGACTACTGAAGGCTATCCCAACGACAACCACAAGATGTCCGTCGCTGTCTGGAAAAACGTCAAGAAACTTGCCCAGAAGCAGCTCAGCGGCAAGCGCCTCTTTGTTGTGGACGGTTTCTGCGGCACCCATGCAGACACCCGCATGAAGGTCCGTTTCATCATGGAGGTTGCATGGCAGGCACACTTTGTGACCAACATGTTCATCCGTCCCAAGAACCAGAAAGAGTTTGACCAGGAGCCTGACTTCGTGGTTTACTGCGCTGCAAAGGCTAAGGTAGACAACTATAAGGAGCTTGGCCTCCGCAGCGAAACCTGCGTTGCATTCAACGTTACCTCCCGTGAGCAGGTCATCCTCAACACATGGTACGGCGGTGAGATGAAGAAGGGTATGTTCTCAATGATGAACTACTATCTCCCTCTCAAGGGCATTGCAGCCATGCACTGCTCCGCCAACACCGATATGAACGGCGAGAACACCGCCATCTTCTTCGGCCTCTCCGGCACCGGCAAGACCACCCTTTCCACAGACCCCAAGCGCCTTCTCATCGGTGACGACGAGCACGGCTGGGACAACAAGGGCGTCTTCAACTTCGAGGGCGGCTGCTATGCAAAGGTCATCAAGCTTGACAAAGAGTCCGAACCCGATATCTACAACGCCATCCGCAGGGATGCCCTCCTTGAGAACGTAACCGTAGACAAGGACGGCAAGATAGACTTCAACGACAAGAGTGTCACTGAGAACACCCGCGTCAGCTATCCTATCTATCACATTGAGAAGATTGTCCGTCCGGACAGCCACGGACCCGCAGCCAAACAGGTCATCTTCCTCAGCGCAGATGCATTCGGAGTCCTTCCTCCCGTTTCCATCCTCACCCCCGAGCAGACCAAGTACTACTTCCTCTCCGGCTTCACCGCCAAGCTTGCAGGTACAGAGCGCGGCATCACCGAGCCCACTCCCACCTTCAGCGCCTGCTTCGGCCAGGCTTTCCTGGAGCTCCATCCCACCAAGTACGCAGAGGAACTGGTGAAGAAGATGAAAAAGAGCGGCGCCAAGGCATACCTTGTGAACACCGGCTGGAACGGCACAGGCAAGCGTATCTCCATCCGTGACACCCGCGGTATCATCGACGCAATCCTGAACGGTGCAATTGACAAGGCTCCCACCAAGGTTATCCCTTACTTCAACTTCACCGTCCCCACCAAGCTGGAAGGTGTTGACACCGGAATCCTTGACCCTCGCGACACCTACAAGAACGCCGCTGAGTGGGAAGAGAAGGCCAAAGACCTCGCAGGCCGCTTCATCAAGAACTTCCACAAGTATGAGAGCAACCGCGCCGGCAAGGCCCTTGTAAAGGCTGGTCCCAAGCTCTAAGTCACTTATCACTTGACAGAATGTAAAAGGTTCGGTTTTTTTGACCGAACCTTTTACGTTATATGCCCTGTATGGCCGTTATGTGTAAATGGTTCGGCCATTTTTACCGAACCTTTTACTATTTATGGTTTATGCCAGGTTATGGCCAGGCAGTCGTAGAAGATGCCATAGGAGAATAGGAACCAGACCAGGAGTATGATGGCAAGCCACCATGGAAGGAAAATGAATCCCAGAATAGCGTATATCAGGAACAGGATTGGTTCCAGGAGGAGTTTCACCAGGAAGCGGACGCTGTTGCAGAAAGCCTTGTCCTTGATTTTCCGGCAAAGGATTTCTGCGGTGAGCCACATGGGAAGGCTTAGGATGGCGGATACGGGCCAGAAGGGGAGGAGCCACCAGCGGTAGTGCCACTGCGGCGCTTCGTGGAATACCAGGCCGGCCATCTTCTCGTGAAGGTTCTCCAGGAGCTGCTTTTCGTCCATTTCCGGGTCAATCTCCAATGCCGGACCGTATACCAGCTCTACAGCGCTTCTGTAGCGGTAGAAATGGGCGTAATTGATTCCGGTGGGGACAATGTATGTCTTGCGGGTCTTTGCGCTTCTGAGGGCAATTCTGGCTATTCCTTTTCTAAGAGGCTGAACTTCACGTCCGGGGGTGTGGGTTCCTTCCGGGAACATGCAGAAGGGAACGCCGTGGTCCAGAGTATCTTCCACCTCGTCAAATGTGCCATAACTCTGCCTTATAGTCTCCAGACCGTCCCTCTGGCGGGCCATGGGAAGAATCTTCAGGAAGCGGAGGGCTTTGCCCGCCTTGCGGAAGATGTCGGCCCTGGCGCCGAATACGGTGCGGTCCTTGCGGCTTTGAAGCACAACCAGCGCATCCATGAGGGTGTTGGTATGGTTGGGCGACAGCAGTACGGCGCCATCCTCGGGTATGCTGCCTTTTACTTTTACCCGTCCGTAACTCTCCTTTGTGCAGTAATCTACATAGGGCCTAAGGAAAGCGTACCAGCGGTTTCGTTGCCAAATCTTAGCCATTGTTTTTCTTGGAAAGGTTGAATATTGTTGCTACCGTAAGGCCGGATATGATGTGCCAGATGCCCCACCATGCCGTGATCACAAGCATGCCTCCGTGAGGAGGGAAGTTGGCGAACAGGCTGGTTCCAAGCATCAGGGCAAGGCCAAGGCCGGAATTCTGGATGCCGGTCTCGATGGTGAGGGTCCTGCGGTCGCGGAATGGAACCTTTGCTATGGTACCGACAGAATAACCAATGAAGAGAGCCAGGAGGTTATGTATCAGAACAACAAGGAATATGTACTTCACGCACTGGAGGAATGCTGCCATGTTGCTTCTGAAGCTGAGGATTACCATAGCGAAGAAGAACAGGATGGAAATCCACTGCAGGGGCTTCTTGAGGGCGTTTGCCACCTTGGGAAGGTACTGTGAGCAGAGGATGCCCAGTGTGAGCGGAATGCCAAGCAGGATGAAGATGGTCTTGAAAACATCCCACAGGGGAATAACCAGACGTGGAACATCTGCAGCCACTGCCGCCGTGTTCAGATAGAGGTTGCCCCAGAGCCAGAAGTTGAACGGGGTCATCAGTATTGCCAGGGCAGTAGAGATGGCTGTAAGCGATACGGAAAGCTCTACATTCGCCTTTCCCAGCGAGGACATGAAGTTGGAGATGTTTCCGCCGGGGCAGGCCGCCACCAGAATCATGCCAAGTCCCATCATGGGCGATATCCAGCTGCCGAACAGGATTGCCAGCCCGCAGGTGAACGCCGGCAGCAGAATAAGCTGGCAAAGCATTCCCAGGAGTACGGATTTAGGCTTCTTGAAGACGTCGACGAACATCCTGGGCTTTATTCCCAGCGCTACGCCGAACATGACGAAAGCCAGGACGATGTTGATTGTGTTCATTCCTCCGGCATTGAGCTGGACTTCAATGCTGTCAATAGCGGAGATTGTCTCTTGTGTCATAGGTTATGGTTTTAATCGTTAATAGTCAGTCCGTCATATGCCGGCTGCACGGCAGGGGGCAGGTCACGGCAAAAATCCCTGTGGCAGGGGAATGTATGGCTCAGGTGCGTCAGCCAGGTGTGCTTTGCGCCGATTCTTTCCGCCAGATCCAGTGCTTCCTGAAGGGAGAAGTGCGAATGGTGCGGCTTGTAGCCGACGGTATTGAGCGTAAGGTGCTCAAGGCCTTGCAGCTTTGATATCTCCTCCTCCGGCAGGCGGCTCATGTCCGTAATGTAGGCGATGTTCCCGAACCGGAAACCAAGGACCGGCATATCGTCGTGGAATCCGCGTATGGGGACGACATTTGTCCCCTGATGCGGCGCTTCCAGTATGGCGTTGTCCGATGCCTCCAGGCTTCCGTCCGGCTTCCTGTAGAAGTACCCCACGTCGTGCACCCATTCAAGTTCTCCTGAATCCAGGTTAGAATCTACCCTGAAGGGCTTTTCGTCGATAAGGTGAATGTGCCATTCCGGTGCGCCGGGGTACTTGTGCTCTGCAAATGCGTAAGCGTAGTCGTTCCTGAGCGTTTTAAGCACCCTTTCCTCGCAGAAAATCTCTGCGGCTTTCCTGTCGATGTAGTTGAGCGAGCGCACATCGTCAAGGCCTCCAGTGTGGTCTTTGTGGTTGTGGGTAAGGAGTATTGCATCCAGGTGGCTTACGCCTGCGGCAAGCATCTGGGCCCTGAAGTCAGGCCCTGCATCTATCAGGATGGACAGCCCGTCCATTCGGACAAGAGCGGAGCTTCGGAGCCTCTTGTCCCGGGGATCCGTGCTCTGGCATTTGGCGCACTTGCAACCTATAATTGGCACCCCCTGCGAGGTCCCGGTTCCAAGAAATGTGAGCTCAACCGACATGTAACAAAAATGTTAAATAATAAAACATTTATGTTTTATTATTTATATATAAATATCTTGCACCGTATTAACCAGCGCCTTGTCATAATTCTTCTCCACCCGGATGTAATTTCCGGTGTATCCGCCCATCATGCCATTCTTTACGGAAGATTCCCACAGGACCTTCTCCGGAAGTCCTTTCTGAGAGTCCATAAACTCCTGGTGAAGCTCTTTGCAAAGCTCTTCCAGGGCGGCAACTCTTTCTGTCTTTATCGAGTCCTGTACCTGGTCCGGCCATGTAGCGGCGCGGGTGCCGGGACGGCGTGAATAAGGGAAAACATGGATGAAAGCAGGGCGTATTTCGCGGAGGAAACGCACTGTCTCCAGGAACAGTTCTTCCGTTTCTCCGGGAAGCCCCACAATCACGTCGATGCCGAAGAATACAGCGCTTTCCCCGGGCTTTTCCATCGCCCTGCGAATGTACTCTATGCGGCTTCGGAAAAGGGCGGTGTCGTACCGTCTGCCAACCTTCCGCAGAAGGGTATCGCTTCCGCTCTGCAGCGGAATGTGGAAGTGCCTGCAGAACTTGGTGCCGGATGCAATCCAGTCTACAATCTCTTCCGTAATCAGATTTGGCTCTATGGACGATATCCTGTAGCGCTCGATGCCCTCCACCTCGTTTAGCGCCTTCAGAAGGTCCAGGAAGCTTTCCCCGGTGCCGCGTCCGTAGTCTCCGGTGTTCACTCCGGTGAGGACAATTTCCTTTATGCCCTTTGCGGCTATCTCCCGGGCCATTTTCACAACTTCGCACACCTGGATGCTGCGGCTTC
>JAEEGI010010958.1_pt1 | contig 19650 bp, 17 predicted proteins | sample 8958751 | NCBI WGS metagenome assembly JAEEGI01 (sample SAMN16246545, study PRJNA631951) | gut metagenome | biome: gut microbiome; feature: rumen; material: KS-attached | host: Bos | place: Iran: Karaj | collected 2018-10 | reverse complement strand
CACAGGTGGGACCTATGGTGACGGAGCACGAGGCTATGGTTCCGAAGGTGGAATCCTTAGGCCTTGGCAAAGTAGTGCTGGATTTCGGACAGAATTTTGCCGGATATATTCGCTTCCGGTTACGGGCGAACTTTGGTGAAACGGTGATTTTTTGGATGTGTGAGACGTTGGATCATGGGGACTATTCCAATACGACTTTCGCATATGAAGCCCAGAACCTGCAGAAAATCGAATTTATTGGCAGCGGTGTGGAAGAGGATTACCAGCCGGAGTTCTTCTACTGCGGCTTCCGGTATGCCATTGTGGAAGGCTGGCGGGATTTGACGCCGGATGCCGTCCGTGGAATTGCCGTATATTCGGACATCGACTACAGTACCTTGTTCGTTCGGACCTCCAACAAATACATTAACCAGTGGATTTACAATGCCCGCTGGACCATGAAGAGTAATTTTGTCAGCGTGCCGACGGATAGTGCGGCGGGAAGTCGTAGTGCCCGTACGGGAGATGCTTTTATTTTCCTGCCGGCAGCAGGCTATTTGGCGGATACGGCTGCGTTCTACGATAAGTGGATGGAAGACATCAGCGATGCCCAGGATGGCAAAGGCTGTATTAATAACTATTGCCCGCCGGATACGGATCAGACCGGTAAGGAAGCGGTAAACGGATTGGTTGGATGGGCGGATGTGGCAGTGGCCATCTGTTATCGTATGTGGCTTCTGTATGGCGACCCTTGTTTTGCAGAGCGGTACAAGTACACCCTGACGGAGTGGAAGCGTTTTGTGCTTGCTTGCGGTGCGGACAAGACCATTTACAACCTGCCGAAGAACCATCCGTTGCAGAAAAAAGTATTGAGCTGCTTGTTGCCGAAGACGCCGCACAACCAGTACATCGAGGAATCCGGTATGCAGTGGGGCGAATGGTCGGATCCGGAAGGGGAAGATGCCCTTGGAGAAAACCCAACAGTGATGCGCCCGCGACAGGAATTAAACGCCGCGGTTACGGCGGCCTCTATGGAGCAATTGGGATATTTGATGGATGAACTGGAAGATGATGACGAGGCGGACGAGAGCTACGAGATCAGTCACGGAGCCCGTCGTGCGTATCGCCTACACTATCTGACGGATACCCACCATCACAAAGAGGATAAGCGTCAGGCTCCATTGGTACGAGCCCTAAGCCTTGGTCTTGCGGAGGAAGCCGCGGAACGGGCCATTATCGCCAGAGATTTGAATCACATGGTGGAGGAAGGGCATTATCGCGTAGGAACCGGCCTCTACACCACGCCGTATCTGTTAAAGGCCTTGGCGGAATACGGCTATGACGAAACCGCTTACCAGGTACTTTTAAATATTGCGTCTCCGGGATGGCTGACCCAGATTGAACAAGGGGCAACCACGGCCTGGGAACGATTCGTAGGATATGATGATGACATGCATCCTTTGGGACGATCCATGAATCATTGTGCCTCTGCAACCGGTGTGCTTTTTGCCATTGAAGATATTGCCGGCGTTCGGATGATGCTGCCGTACACCTATTACATTGCACCGATTCCGGGTGGTGGATTGGAGTACTGCGACTTGGAATACAACAGCCCTTACGGTATGTTGAAGGTACACTGGGAAAAAACGGCGGATGGGTATGCATATGATTTTGAAATCCCGTCCAACACCGATGCAATTATTCAACTTTTGGACGGACAACGATATCAAGTGACGGCGGGATCTTATCATTATTCCTATGATACTACTAGGAAACTGTACTGATTTTTTCTCTTGCCATTGTGGGGTGGGATGATTAAAATAGCACAGGGGGATGGTGTGAGCCATTCCCCCTTATTATTGCTTAAGATGGAGGCACAGCATATGGAAATCCGCAAGGCAAACGTGAACGACTTACCTGAGATTCTGGATATATACAACTACGAGGTGGAGAACACCAACGTTACTTTTACCCTGATTCCAATGGGTATGGAGGAAGGCAAGCGTTGGCTCTTCGAACATAACATTAAGAATCATCCGATGATTGTAGCGGAAGAGAACGGCGTCATTGCAGGATACGGATGTTTATCATCCTATCGTAGCCACGAAGCTTATGACTCTACGGTAGAACTCAGTGTTTATGTGGAGCGGGAACATCGCAAGAACGGCGTAGGCCGGAAGCTGATGGAAGAGCTGATTACATTAGCGAAGAACGATGAGAAGACGCACGCGATTGTATCGGTGATTACCGAAGACAATGTAGGCAGCATTCATTTGCATGAGGAACTTGGCTTCTCCTGTAGCGGTGTGTTGCACGAGTGTGGTTACAAGTTCGGCAAATATCACAGCGTGGTAAACTACGAGATGATTGTGTAACAATAATGCTTAAAAAACGAAATCCTTCGACGAAACGGCTTCGTCGGAGGATTTTTTTGTGCAGTTCTGACGAATACAATATACGTGTTTTGTATAAAGTTAAATACATGATAATTTTTTAACGAAACTACATTGACACTACCTCTTGTCGTCACGTATACTATTTGTCGGAACGTTAGATTAGGCTAACGTATATTGTATACCAATTTTATTTAGGAGGATCTTATGTCTAGAGAAGAATGGCGTGGATTTGAAGACGGACATTGGAATGAAGATGTCAACGTTCGTGACTTCATCCAGAGAAACTACACCCAGTATGACGGTAATGAAGACTTCTTAGTTGGACCTACTGAGGCAACCGATAAGCTTTGGGGTGAATTACAGAAATTGCAGGCTGCTGAGCGTGCCAACAAGGGTGTCCTTGATATGGAGACCGAGGTTGTTTCCAGCATTACCGCTTACGGCCCTGGATATATCAACGAAGAGATGAAGGATCTCGAGAAGGTTGTTGGTCTTCAGACTGACAAGCCTCTGAAGAGAGCATTCATGCCATTCGGTGGAATTAAGATGGCTGAGGAGGCTTGCACCACTTACGGTTACACTCCAAACCCACGTTTCCACGAGATTTTTACAAAATATCACAAGACTCACAACCAGGCAGTATTCGATGCTTATACTCCTGAGATGAGAGCTGCTCGTCACAGCCACATCGTAACCGGTCTTCCGGATACCTATGGTCGTGGACGTATCGTCGGCGATTATCGTCGTGTTGCTTTGTACGGTATTGACTTCTTGATCGCTAAGAAGGAAGAGGACAAGGCTAACTGCGGATGCGGCGTTATGACTGATGCTGTTATTCGTCAGCGTGAAGAGATTTCTGAGCAGATTCGTGCACTTCGTGCAATGAAGGAAATGGCTGAGATCTATGGTTTCGATATTTCCAAGCCTGCTAAGAACGCTCGTGAGGCTGTTCAGTGGTTATACTTCGGTTACCTTGCAGCTATCAAGTCCCAGAACGGTGCTGCTATGTCCGTAGGACGTATCTCCACTTTCTTGGATATCTATATTGAGAGAGATTTGAAGGAAGGTACCTTAACTGAGTCTGAGGCTCAGGAGTTGATCGATCATATGGTTATGAAGTTCCGTATGGTTAAGTTCGCTCGTATTCCTTCTTACAACGAGCTCTTCACCGGTGATCCGGTATGGGCTACTTTGGAAGTTGCTGGTCTTGGTATGGACGGACGTCACATGGTTACTAAGAACGATTATCGTTTCTTACATACCTTGGAGAACATGGGACCATCCCCAGAGCCGAACCTTACTGTACTTTACACCAGCCAGTTGCCTGAGAACTTCAAGCTTTACGCTTCTAAGATCTCTGTTACAACAAGCTCTATCCAGTACGAGAACGATGATGTTATGCGTCCAATCTGGGGCGATGACTACAGCATCTGCTGCTGTGTATCCGCTACACAGACCGGTAAGGAGATGCAGTTCTTCGGTGCTCGTGCAAACCTTGCTAAGTGCTTACTTTACGCTATCAACGGTGGTAAGGACGAGAAGTTCATGACCAAGGACGGCAAGCATATGCAGGTTGGTCCTGAGTATGCACCAATTACCGGTGATGTTCTGGACTTCGACGAAGTTATGCATAAGTATGACATGATGTTAGATTGGTTAGCAGGTCTCTATGTAAACATTTTGAACCTGATCCACTACATGCATGATAAGTATTACTATGAAGCAGCTGAGCTTGCTTTGATCGATACTGATGTACGTCGTACATTCGCTACCGGTATCGCAGGATTCTCTCACGTAGTAGATTCCCTTTGCGCTATTAAGTACGCTAAGGTTTCTGTAGTACGTGATGAGGAAGGTGTTGCTGTTGATTACAAGATCGACGGAGACTTCCCTAAGTATGGTAACGACGATGAGCGTGCAGACGAGATCGCTGTTTGGTTGTTGAAGACCTTCATGGGCAAGATCGAGAAGTACGATACTTATCGTGATTCTGAGCCTACAACCTCTATCCTTACTATTACTTCTAACGTAGTATACGGTAAGGCTACCGGTGCACTTCCTGACGGACGTGAGGCTTACAAGCCATTCGCACCTGGTGCAAACCCTGCATACGGTGCTGAGAAGAACGGTCTTCTTGCTTCCTTGAACTCCGTTGCTAAGCTTCCTTATGAGTATGCATTGGATGGTATTTCCAATACTCAGACCATCAATCCTGGCGCACTTGGCCATGATGATGATGAGCGTAAGGCAAATCTTGCTAACGTTTTAGATGGTTACTTCGATCGCGGAGCTCATCACTTGAACGTTAACGTATTCGGTGTTGAGAAGTTGAAGGACGCTATGGAGCATCCTGAGAAGCCTGAGTACGCTAACTTCACTATCCGTGTATCCGGATACGCTGTTAAGTTCATCGACTTGACTCGTGAGCAGCAGTTAGACGTAATCAATCGTACATGTCACGATAGAATGTAATTTCTACCGATATATACTTTTCACGAAGAACAAGGTCGGGGTTTTATACCCCGACCTTTTCTACTATAATGTGTGTTGTTGTTAATTCAGTTAGAAGTGGAGTAGATATGATCAAAGGATATATTCATTCGACAGAGAGTTTTGGCTCGGTAGACGGACCGGGCGTACGTTTTCTCATCTTCTTAAAAGGATGCGATATGCGTTGTCGTTACTGTCACAACCCGGATACCTGGGAGAAGAACTGCGGAGAAGAGATGACTGCCGATGAACTTCTGAAGAAGGCCCTGCGTTATAAGAGCTATTGGCGTAAGGACGGCGGTATTACCGTAAGCGGTGGAGAAGCATTGCTTCAGATTGACTTCCTGATTGAGCTGTTTGAGAAGGCGAAGGAAATGGGAATCAATACCTGCCTGGATACTTCCGCACAGCCGTTTACCAGAGATGGCGAATGGTTTGCGAAGTTTGAGCGCTTAATGAAGAGCACGGATTTGGTATTGTTGGATATCAAACATATCGATTCCGCTGAGCATAAGAAGCTGACCGGACACGGCAATGAGAATATTTTGGATTGCGCCCGTTATTTGGATTCCATCCATAAGCCAATCTGGATTCGTCACGTGTTAGTTCCGGGCATTACAGATGATGATACGTATTTGCATCAGACCAGGGATTTTATCGATACCTTATCCAATGTAGACAAGGTAGAGGTATTGCCGTATCATACCCTTGGTACGTTCAAGTATGAGGAGATGGGGATTTCCTATAGCTTGAAGGATGTGAATCCTCCGACCCCGGAGCGTATCAAGAACGCAGAAGACATTTTGAAAAAGGCATAATTATAAAGAGGGAAAAGATGAGAAGATATGTATTCGGACAACCGATTGAAACGGAAGCAGTTGTAAACAAGCCACAGGTATGTACGGAGTCTATGATAGAACTTTCCGTATATACAGATGAGCGATTTCCATTGAACTTCGCTACCACATTGGATGCGGAAGATATTGTCTATGGATTGGGCGAGAATGTGCGTGGCATCAACAAGCGTGGATGGTTATACACCAGCCATAATTCCGATGATCCGAATCATGATGAGGGCAAGCACAGCCTCTATGCTTCTCATAACTTTATTTTAATTAGCGGACAGCGCCATCTGGGTGTGTTTTTTGATACACCGGGAGAGGTGATTTTTGATGTTGGATATAACCACTATGATAAGTTGGTGGTTTCCCTGCCGGAAGCAGACGTAGAGGTCTATGTCATGGAGGGCGATAGTGATTTGGCGGTGATTCGGGAATTCCGTCAGATCATCGGTAAGAGTTATCGTGCGCCGAAGTGGGCGTTCGGATATGGCCAGTGCCGTTGGAGCTATATGACCTCCGATGAAGTGCGGAATGTAGTGAAGGGACACCGTGATGCAGGTATTCCGCTGGATATGCTGTATCTGGATATTGACTATATGGATGCCTACAAGGATTTTACCATCAATCCTGCGACCTTCGGTGATTTTGATGCCTTGGTATCTGAGATGAAGGAACAGAACATTCATCTGGTTCCAATCATTGATGCCGGCGTGAAGAAGGAAGATGGCTATGACTTCTATGAAGAAGGCAAGAAGAATGGCTACTTCTGTAAGGACGAGAACGGGGAAGACTTCGTCGTTGGTGTATGGCCGGGAGATTGCTGTCTGCCGGATATGTTAAACGATGAGGCTCGTGAGTGGTTCGGTAACGGCTATAAGTTCCTGTTGGACAAGGGCATTGATGGCTTCTGGAACGATATGAATGAGCCTGCATTATTTTATTCACGGAAGCACCTGCAAGAAGTATTTGATGCAGTAGGAGATTTTGCCAAGGGCAATTTGGATATCAACCGTTTCTTCCAATTTAAGGACTTAATGAGTGGTATTTCCAACAATGAAGAGGATTATGCAAGCTTCTACCATAACTATAAGGGACAGAAGATTCGCCACGACAAGGTCCACAACCTCTTCGGTTATTATATGACCCGTTCCGCATCAGAGGCATTCAAGCGTCTGGTTCCTGACCGTGAAGTGTTGATGTTTTCCCGTTCTTCCTATATCGGAATGCATCGATATGCCGGTATCTGGCAGGGTGATAACAAGTCCTGGTGGAGTCACTTGCTGATGAATCTGAAGATGATGCCATCCCTTAATATGTGCGGCTTCCTATATACCGGCGCAGATCTTGGCGGATTTGGAGACCAGACCACCGAGGATTTGATGATTCGCTGGTTATCCCTGGGCATTTTCACACCGTTGATGCGGAACCATTCCGCTCTTGGAACCCGCTACCAGGAAGTGTATCGCTTCGATGCAGTGGAGCAGATGAAGGGAATTATTCAGCTTCGTTATCGTTTGATTCCATACTTGTATCAGGCATACGAGAAGGCCATCAACGAAGATACCATGATGTTCTATCCGCTGGGTATGGTATATCCGGAGGATGCTACGGCCCGTCGTATCGAGGACCAGTTGTTGGTAGGGGATGATATTATGATTGCTCCAATCTATGAGCAGAATGCCGTTTCACGTCATGTGTATCTGCCGGAGGATATGCGCATGCTTCGTTTCCGTGGGGCTGAACTGGTAGAAGAGCGTCCGCTCTCACAGGGACATCATTATATTGATATGCCTCTAGGTGAGGTTTGCATTTTTGTTCGCAATGGACATCAGCTACAATTAGCGGATATTGTCGAATCTGTGGCTGATTTGGACTGGGATAACTTGACTTTCGTTTAAAACGTGATATTATTTCTTAGTAATAATTCTATACCCGACTGGGCAGCCGGTCGGGTATCATTATGAAAAACTTTATGTTTTTATAGGAGAGAAAATGAAAACAGTAGCAGATTATGTACGTACCATTCCGGATTTTCCGGAGCCGGGCATCATGTTCCGTGATGTAACCACCGTTTTGCAGGATCCAGACGGATTCAAGCTTGCCATCGATGAGATGCAGAACTTATTGAAGGACGTTGATTTCGACGTAATTGCCGGAACCGAGTCCCGTGGATTTATTTTTGGTACTCCTCTTGCTTACAATTTACATAAGCCGTTCGTACTTGTACGTAAGAAGGGCAAATTACCTGCAGAGACCGTTGAGATGGAGTATGATCTTGAGTACGGCAGCGCTGTAATCGAGATGCACAAGGATTCCATTCAGCCGGGCCAGAAGGTTGTTTTGGTTGATGATTTGATCGCAACCGGCGGTACTATGGAAGCAGCTGCGAAGCTTGTTGAGAAGCTTGGCGGTGAAGTTGTGAAGATGCTGTTCCTGATGGAGCTTGAAGGCCTTGAGGGACGCAAGAAGCTTGCGAAGTATGACGTAGCAAGCGTTGTATCTTACCCAGGTAAATAAGGAATGTGATATCCCCCGTGGTCTTTGACTGCGGGGGTTTCTTTTTGCAAGCCCCCACGCAGATGATTAGCCGAGGCTTTTGGTGTGTCAAGGGTGCATAGCACCGCGCAGCGGCTTCGCCCTTGACACTCCAAAGGCCTCAGCATATTTGTTGGCAGGGGGCTTGAGAGAGCGTGATAATGGGATTTTTTAGTGAAGTGCTCTAAAACAGGGAGATTCACTAACCTTTTTATGGGCCCTTTCGGGGATTAGAAGCTGGAGTGTTAGTGATGTTTTATAATAACGAGTATTTCGCTAAAACTTTGAACGCTGATTCTTCCTTGGAACCGAAATTCTTTAGTGAAATCTCGCTTTATGATGGGCTTCGCTAATTATTCTTATATCAGGAAGCTTATTTCAGTATATGAGCGCTCCTAGAGAGCAAATACTGAAAGATGAAGGGTTCTGGAGTATAGGGAGGGAGTGAATTTCAGTATATGAGCGCTCCTAGAGAGTAAATACTGAAAAGTGAAGCGATTGAGCGTATGGGGAGAGAGCTAATTTCAGTATATGAGCGTTCCTAGAGTGCATATACTGAAGGATGAAGCAATCGGGAGAATAGAATGCGTGAGAATATCAGTATTTCAGTTCATATAGAAGGCGTATACTGAAAAAAAGCTCCGCAGGACTGCGGAGCTTCTTGACACCCTGGGACGGGGGTAATGTGTCATTTTTATTTGTATTCATCTACTTCGATGCCTTTGATGTCTTCCTCTATGAGGCTAAGCTTGTTAAGTATTTCGTCCACCTTGGTAGCAACCGTATTGGTGAGGTCGTCGGTGTCTTTCTTATCATTCTGCTCGCTTTCTTCCTTCTTCTCTTCGAGCATTTCGTCGAGTTTGTCTTTGGCTTCCTGCGTCATGGTCTGCATGGCAGTTTTGTTCATTTCATCTAAGATGTCTTCGGCAGCTTCTTTGGCGTCCACCATAGGGCTTTCCTTCAGACGCTCCTTGCCAATCTCGCGTATACCGCCGTTGATAGCTTTTATTTCAGCATCCAGTTTCCAACGTTCTGCAGCAGAGGCGGAGCTGCGGTCAATAAGACTTTTGGCAAGTTCTGGATTGTCAGCCCCCACTTCTTCTAGGGCTTCTTTATTTTCTGCCAGAATTGCATCGATTTCGCGAATCTGATTTGTTAAATCTTCGCGATGTTGCTTCATCTCAGAAATAGAATCATCGATGCCGGAATCAAGCTTGAAGGCATCATGAACCACTTTCATAGCCATTTTTTGACCCAGTGTTCGACGCTCGTCCATTGGGTCCTGTGATTCGCCCGGATTTAAAGCGTTGCCAACATACACCGTCTTGCGTTGCTGGGTTTTCTCTTCGCCGTGCTGGTGGCGCGGTGCCGCGGATGTATTGATTCGATATTCATTTTCAGGGGATGTACCATTAATTTTCATAGGCACCTCCTAACATAAGAAACAGCACATAATTACCTATATAGTATATCGGTATCTAACTTCGCATAGTTTATGTACGAAACCACGGTTCGTAAATGTGAAAAGGGATTTGCAAAAGTCCTATGACTTTTGTTATAAATATTGCAAAAGTCCTATGACTTTTTGCAGAGATTATTCTGATTAAAGGTGAATGTATGGAACTAATTCAGATTGCACATATTGAAAATGGATATAAAGCAAAGTTTGGAATACCTAGACAAAGCGGTCTTGCTACCGCTGTGGAAAGTCGCATTGTTATGGAGAAGGGATATGGCATGGAAGAGGCCTTCCGGGGCATCGAGGACTACGACTACCTGTGGCTCATTTGGGGATTCTCCAAGAACGTGAAGAAACCATTCTCCGCTACAGTAAAACCTCCGCGTCTTGGTGGAAAAATCCGTATGGGTGTATTTGCGACGCGTTCTCCATATCGTCCGAATCCCTTGGGATTGTCCTCTGTGAAGTTAGAGAGGGTAGAGCAGGACGAGAAAACGGGTACGGTTCTCGTGGTCAGCGGTGCCGACCTTTTGGACGGCACCCCAATCTACGATATCAAACCGTACCTGGCCTATGCAGATACTCACGCCGGCGCCAGAAGCGGTTTTACTGATGATCACGAGTTCAAAAAGCTGGAAGTTGTATTTCCAACAGAGTTGTTGAATCAGGTTCCAACAATCCAGCGAGCCGCCGTATTAGAGATACTTGAGCAAGATCCGCGCCCGGGCTACGACAAGGGCATCGACCGGGAATTCAAAATCGCCTACGGAAGCGTGGATATCACCTTCGTCATTGAAGACGAGCACGCCAGAGTCATCGCCGTCCGCAACCTATAGAAAAACCACCGTGGGGTTCACGGTGGTTTGGATTAGTTGACGTATGGGATGACTCCGGTGAGGTCGTCGACGCGGGCGAAGAGGAGATTACGAAGCTCTTCGTCGGGCTCGGTGAGATCCGGAACCATGATGACTTTGCAGCCGGCTGCGGCAGCAGAACGAACTCCGTTGGGGGAGTCTTCTACGGCGATGGCGTTTTCCGGGGATACTCCAAGGACCTTGCAGGCATGGAGGTATGGGTCCGGATGCGGTTTGCCGTGAGGGACGTCGTGGGCACTGATGACATCATCGAAGAGGTCGAGAAGACCTACGCGGCCAAGACGCTCTCTGGCCGGGCCTAGCTGGCCGGCGGTTACGACAGCGGCAGGAATGCCAAGGGTGCGAAGCTGCTTAAGCACTTCGAAGGCGCCGGGCTTCACCGGAATGTCGTGTTCGTCTAAATGTTGAATCACTCCGATGTGGACTGCATCATGGAGCTTGTCGTAATCGATGTGCCCCGGATGACGCTCCTCTAACATCTGACGGGCATCCTTGGTATTGAGACTGCGAAGGTCTAAACAATCCTGACGGGTAAACTCGGTGTAGCCAAGGTCCATGGCACAATTGTACCAGTAGTGCTGATAGATGCGCTCGGTGTCGGTAATGGTGCCGTCCATATCAAAGAGTACTGCTTGAATCATGAATGATAACGTCCTTTCACGTAAGATGCGATGTGATCGGCCATTTCCTTGGTGGCAGGAGACATGAAGTCTTTGCTCTGACACGCGATGCCCAAGGTACGGGAAGGATTCGGCTCAATCGGGTAGACATCCACATTACATTTAACGGTCTCAACAAAGAGGCTGGGCATAATGGAGATACCTGCACCACATTCTACCATGGCAATGGCGGACTGGTCATCTAAGATATGACAGTTCGCGCGGATGGATAAATGATAACGATTCAGGAAATTGATAACGTCGATATCGCAGCTGTCCTGCTGGATAACGAACGGCTGGTCCTTCAAATCGTCCGGTGTAATGCATTTGGTCTCTGCAGGCATGTAATCCTTCGGAACCACACAGATTAAGTTGTCCTCACACAAAGGAATAAACGGCATGCCTTCATTGGCAGCTTCGGAAACGATAGCCAGGTCGATGACACCGTTTTTCAGCCAGCTGATGGCATCGGTGTAAGAACCCTGATAAATCTCCACATTAATCTGGGGGAACTTCTCCTGGAAGGAGCGGATAATCTCCGGAATCCATGCAAGACATACGGTGTTGGTACAGCCGACCTTCACGTTACCGGTTTTTAAACCTTGCATCTGGGCAACGGCCTGCATCAGGCTGTTATTGGAAGAAACAATTTTCTGGATGTATGGGCAGATCTCCTCGCCGGAGCTGGTAAGCTGTACACCGTTCTTGTTGCGGATGAACAGAGAAAAACCAAGCTCTTCCTCCATAGAAGAAATGGAGTGGCTGACTGCGGATGGGGTTAAGTGCAAGACTGCAGCAGCCTTGGCAAAAGAACCCTGATCCAGAATGGTCTGGAATATTTCATAAGATAGTAACGTCATAGTGATACCTCCGTAATGAGCAAAATTCAATCAATGATTGAATAACTTGAACTTTACTTCATGGGTACATGATAATATAATAGTCGCAGACAGTCAAATGTTGAGTAATCTTTTTTCTTTTTCGGGCGACCTATTGGTTGCCCTTTTCCTTTTTTATATCCCCTATATTTGTTATACTTACAATTGTTATGAAGACCAATGTGATTTCTTTTTATCATGAATTTCATTGTTTGGCGGGAGCATGCCCACACAGTTGCTGTCGGGGGTGGCAGATTCCGGTGGATGAAGCAACCTATCAGCGCTATCAGAGCCTGAAGGGACTGCGGGGATATAGCTTGCGCCGTCATATCAAACGGGGGGAGCCTCATGTGATTCGCCCGGTTTTATTTCGCTGTCCCTTCGAGAACAGTGATCATTTGTGCCAGCATCAGTGCAACGGCCAGACGGAGCTGATGCCGCTGGTATGTCGCGTATATCCAAGACACAGTGTTTCATACGGCTCTTTTACGGAGGTGACCTTCGAGGCGTCCTGCCCGGTGATTGCCGCCATGTTGGTAAAACAACGAGAGCGATTGACCTTCCTTTCCTATGACCATCCGGTGGATCCGGTGTGGGTGATGGAGAATGAAGATGAAGACTTCCTTGATTTTTTGCTGCGGGACCGGGAAAAGATTCTGGATTTCCTGTGGGCGAAGGAACGTCCGCTTCACGAACAGATGCAGGCAATCTATGCTTATACCAGACAGGAGAATGATTGGATTAGCAGAAATCACATGGAGCATTTGTCGGAAGTTGCCTTAAGCTATGATCCTTCCGGTCAGGGAGATTACTATATTGAGCGGCCGGGTGGATATGCGTTTTATCCCATTGCTACCATTGACCGGATGCTGCTAGAACATGTGGATTACGGGAATCTGCTTCTGCGCAGCCCGAAGCTGTATCGCCTGATTCGTCGGTACGATCAGACCTTCCGTAAGATGAACGTGAAAGAAGCGGATGTGTTCTTCCATGAAAAAATCCTGGAAATGCTGGCGACAGACCCAACCCTGGAAGATAAGTACCGCAGTTACTATTCCTATAATCTGCAGCAGTTGTATCTGCAGGCTTACGAGACGTATTTCGTGCTGCGCCAGACCCTGCTTGCAACCCTGTACACCCAGCTGTTGATTCTGTTTGACCTCTTGGATTATCTGGAGAACGGAAGAGTTTCCGATGAGAAGCGTCAGGGTGAAGTATTAATGCTTCTGGAAATCGGATGCAGACATAACCCAAAGATGACGGAGAATCTATTCTGGGTGATTCGAAATGATTTTTTATAAGGGTGCATGCCTTCTTTCAATATGTTATAATAGGTACGATTTTTAACGTGGGGAGTTTATATGTTAAACGAAGAACGTGTTCGCCTGATGACTAAGATGGCGATGTTTGAAAAACGGGAAGGCAAGAACATTGCCCCAATATTGAATTACACCAAAAAAGATTATGTTTCATCACGTAAGCTATTTGCGTTTCTTATAGGAACGGTGCTCTATTGCGGTATTTTCGGAGTGATTGTTGCAGCGTTGTTTTTCACTGTGATTAAGAACATCGATCGTATCACCTTACTTTTGATTTTGCTGGTAGGTCTTATAGGATATCTCCTATTCATTTACCTATATTTGTTAATTGTTCAGCGAAGAGCATCGCGTAGATATAAGCGTGAGAACCGTAAGTTGGAGAACTATCGCCGCGCGTGGGATGCGTTGGAGAGTCTCTATGAGCGGGAGGAGCAGGATAAGGCGCCGAAGATGGCGACCATGGATTCTGATTTTGGGGATACTACAGATAACGAAGATACGTTGGGGAATTAAGCATGAATTTTTTTATTACGATGAGAGATCAGGTACGTACCTTTTTGGGCACGTATGAGACCATAGTGGAGCGTGTGTGGAACGGACTTGTTACGTTGTTTTCGCTCCTGATTATGAATCAACAGTTTGGCTATGCACCGGTGTTGAAGAGCACATGGATTGTTTTGGCAATCTCTGTTTTGTGTTCCTTCGTTCCGATGAATGCCATTGCATTGGCACTGACGTTGTGCCTAATGATTCATTTGGCTTATTTATCCTTGCAGGTTGCATTGGTTACCGGCATCATGTTGGTGCTTTCTTATATTTTGTGCAGAACCTACCAGGCGAAGCAGATGTACCATCTGGTTGGAATTCCGCTTTTTTACCAGATTCACGCGCCGTTTATTCTTCCGATGGAAGCAGCGCTTCTTGGGAATTCCTCTGAGATTACCGTAGTGATTTGCGGTTCTGTTCTGTCCTTCTTCCTGCGACAGGTCAGAGATGCGGCCTCCGCCATTACCGATGGTTCCATGACGGTATTGGATTTGATTCAGGGCAACGTATTTGCCAACCAAATCTTCTATGTGTACATGTTCGCAATGGTGACCATGTTTTTGGTGATTTCACAGATTCGTATTCATGCCATTCGTTATGCATGGATTCTGTCTGTTGTTTACGGTGTTTTGGTGGAATTTGTGATTATGATTGCCGGCTATTTGCTCTTTGGCAACAAGGATCGCATTCCTACATTGATTGTCAGCAATCTCATTGTGTTGGCGGTGGGTATTGTAACCAATTACCTGTTCCAGGATTTGGATTATTCGAGAATCGAGAAGTTGCAGTTTGAGGATGATGATTACAATTATTACGTGACTGCAATTCCGAAGATTCAGCTGACAGAGAAGACCCTTGAGGTCAAGCGTATTACCGATGAGGAAGCTTCCGAAGAACAGCGGAAGAAGCGCCGTCACCGGATGGAACAATAAAGAGGAAAGGGTGTAACACGCGTGGAAGAATTCCAAAACATACTGGGCGATTTTTTTAGCGAAGTATTTGGCGTGGCAGTTCCGACGGTTCGTTTTACGGACATCCTGGAAGTGCTGATAATTGCATATTTTATCTACAAGATTTTGGTGTGGATTAAGAATACCAGAGCCTGGATGTTGTTCCGCGGTATCCTGGTTGTCATGGCCTTCTTCATGCTGGCATGGTACTTCCAGATGAACACCATCCTGTGGTTGGGCGAGAAGTTGCTCTCTGCCGGAATGATTGCGTTAATCGTTGTATTCCAGCCGGAGCTTAGACATGCGCTAGAGTCCTTGGGACGCCGGAGCTTCTCCCAGATTCTTGCAGCCTTTAATCAGGGCCGAGGCGCTACCTACCGCTTCGACGATCGAACTCTGAACGATTTGGTGAAGGCTTGCTACGAGATGGGCGCGGTGAAGACCGGAGCCCTCATTGCAGTTGAGAAGGAAGTCCAGCTGGGCGAGTATGAACGTACCGGTATTCCGGTGGATGCGGTACTGACCAGACAACTTCTGATCAATATTTTTGAGAAAAATACACCGCTTCATGACGGAGCGATTATTGTAAGGGGAGACCGTGTGGTATCTGCCACCTGTTATCTTCCTCTGACGGACAATCTGGAATTGTCCAAAGATCTTGGAACTAGACATCGTGCGGCTGTTGGCTTAAGTGAAGTTTCGGATGCCATTGTTATTGTGGTATCTGAGGAGACCGGCAAGGTATCCGTTGCCATGGACAGCCAGTTGACCAGAGATGTCACCATGGAACAGTTAACCGAGATCTTGAAGGGTATGCAGCAGAACGACGTTGCCGGCAAGGATGAAAAGAAAGGCATCGGATTCTTCGAAAGGAGGTCCCGCCATGAAGAGGATTAAGGACATCTTTACAAATAATTTGGGACTGAAGCTGTTGGCGTTGGTGTTCTCAATTGCCTTGTGGATCATCGTGGTGAATGTGGACGACCCATCCCAGTCCAAGAACTTTACGGCTACGGTACAGGTGATTAATGCAGAAGTCCTAGCCAACCAAGGCAAGTATTACAGCATCGACGGTGAGAACACCGTAACCTTCCGTGTTACAGCGAAGCGCTCCGTCATCGAGCGATTGTCCAGTTCAGACTTCACTGCCACTGCGGATATGAATCAGTTAGAGAATGACAGTCAGATTCCGATTGAGATTACAGCAACCAGATACAGCGGTTCCGTATCCATTACAAATCGAACCAAGTATCTGAATATCGAAGTCGGTGAATTGATGTCTGCGAAGTATATTATTTCCGGACGCACCACCGGTACTCCGGCGGCAGGCTCCGCGGTGGACAAGATTACCGTTACACCGAACGTTGTGAACGTAGAGGGACCGGATGAGATTGTTTCTACCATCGATCGTGTAGTCGCGACCTGTGATGTAGATGGTATGAATTCCAACATTACAGAGAACGTGGTTCCGGTATTCTATGATTCCGATGGTAATGTTGTAGATACAACGAAGTTGGAACTCAGCGTATCCACGGTTGAAGTATCCGTGAACATGACCTCCACCAAGTCCGTTGCCATCGATATTGCGTCGGTAGATTCTCTGCCGAAGGGATTGCAGATTGACGGCGTGACTGTAGATCCGGGCTCTGTCGATATTAAGGGTGATGCATCCGTATTGAACGGAATCACCAAGATTACCATTCCGGCAGATGTATTTGATTTGACCGGAGAGACGGAAGGTATTACCACTACGGTAGATATTTCCCAATACCTGCCGGAAGGTGTTACACTATTGGATGGCGCACAGTCCCAGGTAACGGTTACCATTAAGCTTGCAGCGGCGGTCACCAAAACATTTACAGTGCCGACGGATAATATTGTGATTAATGGTGTGACGGACGGGTACAATGCCAAGTTCAAGGAAGCAACGATTTCCGTGACGGTTTCCGGAACGGAGAGTTCTCTGTCCGAGTTATCTGCGAACCTGATTACCGGTTATGTGGATGCGGAGGGCCTGAAGGCCGGAGAACATAACGTATCCATTACGTTCAACTTAGATGAGCAGTATCGTGCCGGTACAGAAGTGGTAACATTATTGATTGAGAAGCCGGGCCAGGCGACGGATACCAACTCCGACGAAGATACCGGACAGGCGGACAATAAGAATACCAAACAGACAGAATCCAATAATAACAACAACTCTACAGAGTCAAATTAAATCGTAGGAGACTTGCAATGGTTAGCCAAACAGTTAAGGTCAATAATCCAACCGGATTGCATTTGCGTCCGGCTGGAATGTTCTGCCAAGAGGCCATGCGGTTCAAATCTCACATCGTTTTTCGCTATCGCGAGACCGGTGAAGCCAATGCTAAGAGCGTACTCAGTATTTTAGGCGCATGCATTCGACCGGAAGATGAGATTGAGATTGTCTGCGACGGCACCGATGAGAAGGAAGCCCTTCAGGCATTGGTAGCCTTGGTGGAAAGTGGCTTCGGAGAAGCCTAGGAAAAGGAAAAGAAGGAAAAGAAGGAAAGAGGAAAAGGATTATGAACTATCAGAGATACCGTAGGAATCCTGTGGTCAATTTTCCGGAGAGGGAATGGCCCAACAAGGAAATCGAAAAAGCACCGATTTGGTGTAGCGTAGATTTACGAGACGGCAATCAGGCATTGATTGAGCCGATGAACGTAGATGAGAAGATGGAGATGTTTGAGCTTCTGCTGAAGCTTGGATTCAAGGAAATCGAGATTGGATTTCCGGCTGCCAGCCAGATTGAATTTGATTTCCTACGCCGTTTGGTAGCGGAGCATAAGATTCCGGATGATGTGAAGGTACAGGTATTGTCTCAGTGCCGTCAGGAACTGATTGACCGTACTTTTGAAGCCATTCAGGGCATCAAGAACGTGGTATTTCACATTTACAATTCCACATCCACCTTGCAGCGTGATGTGGTATTCAAGATGAATGAGGACGAGATTGTACAGATTGCCATCGACGGAACCCGCATGGTCAAAGAAGGTCTTGCGAAGTACGACGGTAACTTACAATTGGAATATTCTCCGGAGTCCTTCTCCGGAACCGAGGTGGAGTTCTCCGCCCGGATTTGTAATGCGGTTGCGAAGGAGTGGAATCATGCCACCGAAGCACCGATTATCTTCAATCTTCCGAATACGGTGGAGATGAACACTCCGAATGTGTATGCGGATCAGATTGAATGGGTGTCCAAGCACATTGAGGACAGAGAACATTGCATTATCAGTATTCATCCACATAACGATCGTGGTTGCGGTGTTGCAGCTACGGAGCTGGCACTTTTGGCCGGTGCAGATCGTGTGGAAGGAACCTTACTTGGTAACGGTGAGCGTACCGGTAACGTAGATATCTTAACGGTGGCTTACAATATGTTTTCCCAGGGCATTGACCCGAAGCTTCACATTGAGAACATCAATGAGATTACGGAAGTCTTCGAGCGTTGCTGTAAGATGGATGTAGATATGCGTCATCCGTATGCAGGCAAGCTGGTGTTTACCGCTTTTTCCGGTTCTCATCAGGATGCCATCAACAAGGGCGTTAGTGCTATGGCAGAGAGAAACAGCCAGATTTGGGCCGTTCCGTATTTGCCGATTGATCCGGCAGACATCGGTCGTAAGTACGAGCCGGTGGTACGCATCAACAGCCAGTCCGGTAAGGGCGGCGTTGCGTTCATTATGGATACGGTGTATGGCTACAAGCTTCCGAAGCGGATGCAGCGCGAATTCGCAGATGTCATTCAGCGGATTTCCGAGCGGGAAGGCGGCGAAGTACAGCCGCAGACCATTATGGATGCCTTCAAGAAGGAATACCTTGATTTGAGGGACCCATTTGAGTTAGTATTTGTGGATATTGATGATAATACAGGCAACGATGATACACACGTTGCTCTGGATTTCAAATATAACGGCAAGGAGTACCATTCCGAAGCTGACGGCAACGGACCGATTGATGCGGTGAAGATTGCCATTCGTCAGTGTATTCCGGAAGTGGATTTCAAGGTATGCGATTATTCTGAGCATGCTTTGAGTACCGGTTCTCATGCCAAGGCAGCAGCATATATTGAGATGGAGGATGCCCGTAATGGCAATACCACCTTCGGTGTAGGCTTAAGCTCTAACATTACCCGAGCATCTATCCGTGGTATGTTCTCTGCCATCAATCGCTTAGCAAAGCGTGCGAGAGATTATGTTTAGGAGATTAACTTTAGAACAATGAAAAAAATCTTAATTACCGGATGTAATGGTCAATTGGGAAGGGCAATTCAAAAAGAATACGGGGATACGGTGACTTTTATCCGTACGGATATGGTAGCCGGCGACGGGGTAGAAGCTCTGGACATTACCGATTTGGAAGCAATCCGTGAGATTGCAAACCGTACCAAGCCGGATGGCATCATCAACTGTGCCGCATACACCAACGTAGATGGATGTGAGAACAATGAAGAGGTTGCTTATGCAGCCAATGCCATCGGACCGAAGAATCTGGCGATTGTTGCCAAAGAGATTGGAGCGAAACTGTTCCATATCTCAACGGATTATGTATTTGATGGCAAGGGTAATCGCCCATATGTGGAGTCGGATGTTCCGAATCCGGTCAGCGCATACGGACGTACCAAGGCCGCAGGCGAGAAGTTCGTACAGGAAGAATGCGATACGTACTTCATTCTTCGTACGGCATGGCTCTATGGGG
>JAEEGI010010954.1_pt1 | contig 19652 bp, 19 predicted proteins | sample 8958751 | NCBI WGS metagenome assembly JAEEGI01 (sample SAMN16246545, study PRJNA631951) | gut metagenome | biome: gut microbiome; feature: rumen; material: KS-attached | host: Bos | place: Iran: Karaj | collected 2018-10 | reverse complement strand
CCCTCTTGTCGGTGCACTGGGCCGACAGTATCACCGACACTATGAGCTGGTAGGGGTCGGCGAAGACCAGTTCGCTCTGCGCCACCGGAACATTCTCCTTGAACCAGGCCACTATGGCCTCATATCGCTGTGCTTTAGTCATAATCGTTCAATATATCGCCAAGCAGGGCGCGGAGCCTCTCGCCGAATGCAATGGGGCCGTTTGTATTGTTCTTATGCACCAGGAAGGCGTTTCTTTCGCGGTTTCCCATCAGGGTGTAGTCAAGGGCGATGCCGCCGCCCAGAATGCCTGAAATCCAGTATCCGCCTACCAGATTGGCCACGATGATCCCGACCGAAGCGGCGTTTAGCCCTGCGGAAAGCAGTCCCTCGCCGTATGCCTCGTTGTAAAAATGGGCGAGCGGCGGCACGAACGAAAGTACAGTGGCAGTTTTTTCCGATTTTACCCTCGGGTGACCTTCATAAAACTTCAGCAGTTCCCCAAGCCTCGGGTTGGTTCCGTTGAAGCTGATACAGCGTGCGGCATAAATCTCCGACTCGTCGTAGCGTCCGCAGTAGGCGAGCGCAAGGGCGTGAAGCAGCAGAACGTCCTGAGATACAGGTTCCACTTCTTCGACCATGGCTGCAGCCTGCTCGAATTCTCCGCCCATAAACCTGCATAGCTCCTGCTGGAAAAGCACTTCCTGCCTCTCCTCGGGGGTAAGGGCGAACATCCTTATGCGGGCGAGGGTGGATGATGCTTCGGCATAGCGTCCAAGGGCCTTGTAGCAACGGGCCTTTCCAATCAGGGCAGCATTCGCTTCCTCCAGGGAAGCCTCGGAGTAAACGGCCCGCTCGTACTCTACGGCGAGTCCTTCCAAGTCCTGCGCCCTACTTGAATACAGAGCGGAGAGGAATATGGATATTATACAGAACAGCCGTATCCTGAGCATCTTTAAGGTTTGAATTATAAATACTTACCGACATGTAACTGCCGTATATGTTGCCTATGTACAGGAACGCTCCCAGCAGTCCCGGTACTATTGTTTTCCAGTTGGCGGGCCCGTCTTTGACCCAGTGTTCCGCGGTGATGGCGCCAAATACTCCGGTGAGCAGGAAGGCCGATATTCCCTCGCCCAGTTTGCCGGCGTAGATCTTTCCGGAGCCGGGGATTATTGCCGAGGCTATGGCTGCCAATGCAGGGCTTTTGGCGCGTTTGACATAGCGGGAGTTGTATATATCGCAAAGTGTATGTTCTGCTTCCTGAAGGGCAAAGTCGCTGAATCCGAAGCCCTGGCTGGCCTGCTTGAATGCGGCCGGATCGTCCCTCAAGAGGGCGAGGCCGGAGAGTTGAAGGTCGCGCAGCTCCGTGTGGGGGCCGTCGTAGCCCGTAAGGCTTGCCACGGGTGAGGTGAAGTCGCCCAGATGGGCGGAGACTGCGGTGGAATAGAAGAGGGATTGATCGTAGAAACTTGACCCCTTAGGTATCCCCTGGAAATACTCCCTGGCCTGGGGGAGCTGCTTCAGGTTGTAATGGGCCCAGCCGCGGAGGAATGTGAGGGTGTCGGAGGGGGTAAAGCAGGGGGACGATACGAGCCGGAGGGCGTCGCGCTTCAGGTCGTTGTCTATCAGGTACAGCGCAAAGTCGTAGTCGGCGGCAATGCTCCTGAATTCTGCCTGGCAGTCTCCTGGAACATGCTGGAGCCTCCCGTTCGTAAGGGCCAAGGTCGGCTCCAGCATGTTACAGGAGACTGCTACGCCGGAATCTGTTGCGGGCTCTATGGTCGGTACTTTAAGGGCTCTCGAATATGCTTCGGGCCCTTCTTCGATTCCGCGGGGAGGACGGGGAAGGCTATAATCGGCGGTGCCTATCTTGGAGGCTCTCAGAAGCCTGTCCGAAGTGGCAAGAATACCGCGCACGGGGCCTATTTCCCTAACGGCTTGCCGCAGGAACAGTACGTTGGGCGGGTTGTAGTAATTGTGCCCCAAAAGCTGGCGCCCTATGGTGATGGCGGCCTTTTCAACGCCGTTGGCGCCCTCGGGGAAAGGTTCCCTGACAAGCAGGGAGTCGAAGTCTGCCTGCAGCATAAGATTCCTGTCCTGCTGGGCGCAAAGTGGCATCGAGGCCAGCAGCATCAGGCATGCGGCAGCTATGAGAGGCCTGTTCATCGGGAGGCCTCGGGGAGTTTCATGGGGGTGGCGTCAGCGGGCACCTGGAAGGAGAACGCGGGGTCGTCCACATCCACCTTTACGGAAGAATAGAGAGTCCTGACCACAGAAGAGTCCTTGCCTTCGCCATAATTGATGTCGGTCATGCGCATAGGCATGGTCAAGCGCCCGAAACGCTTATAATCAGAGAGATATTTCTTGCTGAGAAGCTTCCCGCCGGCGTCGGTGTAGGCGCAATATATGGGGAGATAATCCTCATACACAATTTCAACCGCAGGGCGGGAAGGGTCTGCTGCGGTGAATTTCTTTTTGATCAAGCCGTCCTCGCGCGTGCTGGACGCTTGTTTGTATCCGTAAGCTCCAAGTCCAAGGTCGTCGATGCGTCCGCTCAGGAAGAGCCACAGCAGATCGGTGCTGGAACTAAGGTCGGGGTCTGTCTTGGTCATAACCTCGTTGGAGCTTGGGTAATATGCCTGCATCTCCCCCTTGGTGTTGGTGACCATATAATAGGCCCTGGGGCTTCGGAAATAAGTCACCAGGCGCCCGTTGCCTGTGCAATAGACGCTCTTGGTGACTGTAGCAACTTTGCCGCCCGCCACGGACTTTATTTGCACGTCGGCACTTACCTTCCTCTGCGCATGCAGGGGAAGAAAGGCCGCGGCGAGCAGCAAAGTGATTATGATTCTACGTAACTTCAAGGTTTAGACCCACATGAAGAATTTACGGTTGCCAATATACCTCGAAATATCGTTGTTGATTGTGCCGATCACAAGCATGACCAGGTCGACGGTGGGAACGATACCGAAGATACCGAAGAATGTAAATGTGTAGATGGCCCACATAGCAGGTGCGGTGCCCATGTAGTGACGGTGGATACCGAACTCACCAAGAAGGAAGTTGAGCACGAGTGCGACGGCGGGCTGGACCTCTTTCTGGCTTACGCTGGGCAGATTGGCTGCGAGGGGAGCTGCCTCTGCAACCTCAAGGGTGAAGACCTCCTCGGCGTTCTCGATGAGAGCGTCGATAGCGTTGTTGTCAACTTTGTAGTTGGCGGCGTTTGCAGCGATGGCCATGCCAAAGACTGCGGCGATGATAAGAACTAATTTTTTCATGATATTAATAAAATGAATTAAAGTGTTATTTCAGAATAGCTTCCGCCAGAGTGTCCATGGCGGGGAAATCCTCGCGGTGCATACGGCTGCGTATGGTCACCATGGGCTCCACGATTTCTATATCCTTCATTGTGCCGAGCATTTCTTTCATCACCCTTCCGGCGCTGGGCGCCCAGGAGCCGTTCTCCAGAAGGCCCACCTTCTTGCGCTGCCAGCCCTTGATCTGCAGGCGGTGCAGGAATTCGTACATGGGGGTGAAAAGGCCGGCGTCGTAAGATGCGGCGGCAAGAATAATCTTGGGATAGCGGAATGCGTCCTCCACGTTTTCGGCGATGTCGGTGCGGCTCAGATCGCTTACCACCACCTTTCCAGCACCCTTGGTGCGCAGTATCTGGGCGAGCATCTCTGCGGCGGCAAGAGTACCTCCGTGGATTGATGCGCAGGCGATGAAGATGCCCTCCGACTCACTGTCGTAGCGGCTCCATACGTCATACAGGTGGATGTATTCCTGCAGATTATCTTCCAGCAGGGGGCCGTGCAGGGGGCGTATGGCCTTGATGGGCAGGGCGGCGGCCTTCTTGAGGAGCTGCTGCACCTGGGCGCCGTATTTGCCCACGATATTGAAGTAGTAGCGCCGTGCCTCGCAGGCCCAGTCGTCGTCATCGCGGCCGTAGAACCCGCATTTGCTCAGGGCTCCGAATTTGCCGAATCCGTCGGCGCTGTAAAGCACTCCGTCGGCATCGTCGAAGCTCACCATCACCTCGGGCCAGTGCACCATGGGCGCTGCCACAAAGTGCAGGGTGTGGGTGCCGAGAGGCAGGGTGTCTCCCTCTTTGATTGCGATGGTGCGGCCTTCCAGCTTGATGTCCTGGAAGAACTGGGGCAGCATCCTGAGGGCCTGCGCGCTGGCGACCAGCTTAACGGAGGGATAGAGATGAAGTGCTTTGGCGATGAGTGCCGAATGGTCCGGCTCCATGTGGTGGACTACCAGATAGTCGGGCTCGCGTCCGGCGAGGGCCTCGTTCAGGCTGGCGAGCCACTCCTCGCCTTTGCGGGAGTCGGAGGTGTCGAGAACGGCTATCTTGGAGTCACGGATGAGGTAGGAGTTGTAAGACACTCCTTCCGGCACTATATACTGACTTTCAAACAGATCGATATCCAGATCGTCTGAACCGATGTAGAATACTTTTTCGCTTAGCTGGCGTACCATTAGTGGTTAATTGCTTAAAGTCTGAAAAGCAAAAGTACGGAAAAATTGATACAATCACAATAATACTGCCAAGAAACCTCTTTTAGCGCCTGACCGAAGGCGGTTGTACGGCTATAGTCCGGAAACGACGGGGATGCCCACCCGGGAGTCGCTCCATACCTTTATGCTGCAGGGGCGGTAGTCCGCCGCACGCACGGTATAGGGGTTTTCCTGGAAGAACTGCGGCGACATGGCCATTATGGGGAACCAGCTTGATTGCACCTGCACTACTATACGGTGGCCTTTCTGGAAAAGATGTGCTATGTCGTTGAGGGTGAAGTCAATAGCCGTCCTTTCGCCCGGCGTTACGGGCTCCGGGTCCGACAGGCTCTTCCGGTAGCGGGCGCGGAAGGCATCGCCCCTCACCAGCATACGGTACCCGTCAGGCCTCTCGTCGATTATCTTGACAATAAAATCGGCATCGGTAGTGGACAGAGATACCATCAGGTGCACCGGGACCGGACCCTCGGCGAGCAAATCCTCCTTAAGGGGCTCGCCACGGAAGGTCAGGACATCTTTTCGGGAGTCGGTAAAGCGCTGGTCTGCAGCCATATAGTTCTTGCTTCGGCCGTTTGTTATCTTTTCCATATAAGGCACGGGATCCGCGGGGTCGGAGACATATTGCCTTGCCTTGGGAGAGCAGCACGGGCGCTTCTTTGAAAGCTTCTTTCCCTTCAGATAGAATGAGACCTCCTTGCGCCCGCTCAGCGGCCACTCAGAGTACACTTTCCAGTCGATATTGGCGTCATATTGACTCTTTCCGTCAAGGGCGCGGGAAGGCAAGATATGTACGGGGGCCGGCCTCTTACCTTTCCCTTCCAGATAATACGCAAAGAAGGGATACTCAATCTCTTCCACAAAGTAGTCTGTAGAGCCCTCGCCGAAGTAGGAGTCGCCCAGGCCTTTGTATGTTGAATCCCGCCAGCCTCCGTGCGACCAAGGGCCGTACACGAAATAAGCTTCAGTATCAGGCGACTGGCGGCGGAGAGCGGCATAGGTCTCAATAGCGCCGTAGCAGTCTTCGGCATCGTAATTTCCGCCAACCACAAGCACTGCCGGGCGCACGTCGTGCAACCTGTCGGCCACGTTGCGCTCTTTCCACCAGGAGTCGTAATCGGGATGCTGCAGCATCTCTTCCCAGAAGGGGATACGCTCTCCGAAATTGGCCGTAAGCGACGGAAAATCAGGGAATTGCAAGAAGTAGCTGTAGATATCGCGGTCGATGTTTATGAGTTTATCGGGCCCTTTTTCGGACGGCCCCGGGCGCACGCGGAAGAAAGAACTTGCAAACGAGTATATATCCAGCATCCACACCCCGTTGTGATGGGCGTCATCGCCCCGCCACCAGTCGGTTACCGGCGCCTGGGGCGAGACCGCCTTGATGGCCGTATGTCCGCAGAGCCCGGCCATGGTGGAGTAGAATCCCGGATACGACACACCTTTCACGCCCACGGCACCGTTCGTCCTTGTGTTCTTGACCAGCCATTCCACCGTATCGAAGCAGTCGGTCGCCTCGTCAATCTCCGACCAGCTGGCTCCTTCCGGCTTCAGGGGGCGTATGTTTTCGTAGGTTCCCTCACTCAGGAATGTTCCCCTGACGCTCTGGAACACAATGATATAGCGGTTCAGCGCAAACATCTTCATCCAAGTTCTCAGACTCCCGGGAAGTTTCTCTCCGCCGGGTGCTACGCCGTAGGGCGTGCGGATCATTATTACGGGATGCTGAAGCGAATCTTTGGGTTCATACACAGCTGTATGCAGCCGCACGCCGTCCCTGGTCGGTATGTACACTTCCCGCTTGGAGTAATTGTCGTGCAGCCACTCGTCGGTCGGTGCTGGGACAGAGGCCCGGCATATCTCGCTCCCGCAGGGCAAGAGCAAAGCAAGCGAGGTGAAGAAGAGAAGTAACTTATTCATGACTTTATTTAAGCAAGGAAGAAAGAACTGCCTCCATCTCACTCAGATTGCCTCGCAGAAGGATTGCTCCGGTCTGCCCATCGATGAGTATTGTGGTGGGAATACCGTGTAGGGCATAATCGAACCAGGCCTTGCTGTTTTTACGCCCGCCATTATCGTCAAGGACATTTATCCAGGTCATGCCGTTGTCCGCGATGAAAGCTTTCCACCGCGCTTCACTTTGATCTTCCGATACGGAGTAAATCTCAAGTCCTTTCTCGTGATACTTTTCGTACAGGGCCCTCAATTCGGGAACGGCATCCCTGCAGGGGTCGCACCAGACGGCCCAGAAGTCGAGCAGGACATAGCGGTTTGCCGGATTGTTTACAACTGAACTCAGGCTGATAAGGTTCCCGCCGGCATCGGGGTACTCCATATCGATGTAATGGTTCTCGCTGCCGCTGCCTTCTGGAGCGGGCTCCGTTTTTGCGCGGCGCGTCAGTTCTTCCCGCAAAGAGGCGACATAGGGCTTGGAGGCAATATCCTCGGAGAGCCGGTCGAGCACGCCCAGCGACTTGACGGCGGAGGGGCCGTGGCCGTCGGCATAATAAAGAGCCAGAATGCCGGTCTCTTGGGCGTCGAGCACTTCATCCATAAGGGACGGGTGCGTTCCGCTTTGCTGCAACTGCCTGATTTTGAAACGCATATCGTTGGAAGGCGTTCCTACTCCGCAGACAAGATAATCATTCTCGTCCGTAGCATCTACATCGGCGGTTATGGTCCCCGGCTCCAAGAAAAAGTCTTTCAATTGTCTTCCGTTCGCAGTATATAAATAAACGTGGGTTGGAGCTGAAATGTCCGGCCGGAACTCGAAGGCTCCGTCTTTGACGCGGGTTGTGGCTATCGCCTTGAAACTGTCGTACTCATCTAACAATTCAAGCCTGGTTCCATCCTTGAGCCCTTTGACCGTGCCCTTGACCGTGCAGTAATCTCCCTGGGGCTGGCATGCGCCAAGGCAGATGGCAAGCCCCCAAACCGCTAAAAAATAGTGTTTTATATTCATTGCTAATGACGATTATCCGGCCTAAAGATACAAAAACTCTATAATAATTCCGTATCTTGCGGTCATGAAGAATAAACCCCTCCTCCTTATCATCACAGCCCTCTCGCTCGTCGCGTGTGGCAACAATGTCTCCATCCCGCTTCCGGAAGGCGTTTCTGTATGGGGCGGACGGATTAAAGACGGTAGCAAGATGCCTTTTGCCGCCGGTTTTGAAGCATCGCTCGACGACAACCGCTCGAATCAAGTGGCCCCGTTGCTTCTTACTTCTGACGGCCGATATGTCTGGAGCGACACTCCTTTCAGCTTCCGCATTACGGATAACGCCATTGTCATCACCGAGGGAAAGGTTACGGTCAAAAAGGCCGGAGACAGCCTCTCCGATGCGTTTAAGGCTGCTTCGGCGGCTCATTTCCCCGCCAACGGGGAGATGCCTCCCGCAGAGTTCTACAGGGTCCCGCAGTACAATACCTGGATTGAACTTATGTACAACCAGAACCAGGAAGGCGTGCTCAATTACGCCCGTGGGATTCTCGCAAACGGCTTACCCGCAGGCATAATAATGATTGACGATACCTGGCAGGAAGACTACGGCAAATGGAACTTCCATCCCGGCCGCTTCCCCGACCCCAAGGCCATGTGCGACGAACTCCATCGTATGGGGTTTAAGGTAATGCTGTGGATATGCCCCTTCGTGAGCATGGACCAGTACCAGATCTGCCATAAGATAGAGTCATTCGGAGGCTTCCTCAACGAGGCCGACGGCCATACTCCCTACCCCGTGCGTTGGTGGAATGGCACCTCGGCCGTGCTGGACTTTTCGAACCCCAAGTCGGTGGAATGGTTTGACGGTGAACTCCACCGCCTTATGGACGATTACGGCGTTGACGGATTCAAGTTCGACGCCGCCGACTTTGAATACTATCCTTCAGCCGCAGTTGCATCGGGCGGCACCGTGCCAGGTTATGAGCAGTGCTCCCTTTTTGTGGAGCTGGCGTCAAAATACCTCTACAACGAGCTGCGTGCGGGCTGGCGCCACGCAGGCGAACCTGTTGTGCAGCGCCTACACGACAAGAGCCACAACTGGGAAGACCTCCAAAAGCTTATCCCCGAGATGATGGCCGAGGCCCTCATGGGATTCTCTTTCTCCTGCCCCGATATGGTGGGCGGCGGCAGCTTCGAGACCTTCCTTAAGGGAGAAACAGACACCCGTCTCATTGTCAGGAGCGCCCAGATCCATGCCCTCATGCCCATGATGCAGTTCTCTCTGGCTCCATGGAGGGTGCTCAATCCTCAAGAATATGCAGCAGTGCTTGATGCTGTTGCACTTAGAAACCGGTTCATGCCTCTTATTGAAAGCCTCTACAAGAGGGCGGCAGCTACCGGAGAACCCATTGTCGCGCCCTTGGAATACTGCTTCCCTCACCAGGGCCTTTCGGGCGTGACGGACGAATTCATGCTTGGTGACAACATCCTCGTGGCCCCCGTCGTCACTCCGGGAGACAGCCGCACCGTTATTCTTCCCGAAGGCTCGTGGAAGGCCGACGACGGCACTATCTATGAAGGCGGCACGCATACCATCGATGTGCCTGTCAGCAGGCTCCCTTATTTTGAAAAGATATAAACAAGATTATCCGCTTTATTCGTTCGGCAGGCCTCGCTCTGTTGTTGATAACGGTACAGGTTTCCTGTAACAAGACTGACCCCTATTCGGACAATGCCTTCAGGAATATGATGGCTGCGTTGGACTGAGGGAATGATGTCTGTCACGTTTACGGCCACAAAACACCGGATACCGATGCGGTTTGCTCTTCGCTTGCTTATGCCGCCCTGATGCGCGAGCTCGGCACGGACCCAGCCTTCGCGATGGCGTATGCTATAGTGAAAAGCGTCTTGGCCGCAAGTTCGACCTTGTTCCCACGCTTGCTGAAATCCTCGGCAGGTAGTTACCTTATAGCGATATAACCGCTTTCGTCAATTATGCCCGCACCCTTCTTTGTGAAGAGGAAGCGGTAGAGTTTGTATGCCGTGCTCTCTATGTCTTCGGTCTTGCGGACCGCGGCGTAAATGCTTGATACAAAAGGATATTTATTCGCTCTAAGGGTTTCCTTGGCAGGTGCAACGCCATCGATGGAAAGCATATTTACCCGCATTAAATCGCGGACCATCGCCGTGCAGTAGAAGAATGGCGTGTAGCCGATACCGTATTCGTCGTTTTCAAGCTGCAGGTATGGCGATGCCATCTGGGAGCCGATGATTTCGAACATATAGGTCTCTTCGGTTCCGTCAATCATTTTCAGTCCGTTCATGACCAGCGTCTCCATCTTCTCCTGACTGCCGGAATCCGCATTGCGGATATACGGGGTGATAGCGTGGTCGACACCTCCGACCTCTTTCCAGTTGGTTATCTCTCCGGTATATATCTTCCGCACCTGGTCGCTGGTCAGATTCTTGACGGGATTCTTGGGGTTGACGATGAATACCAGCGCATCGATGGCCAACGGAGCCGTTTTCAGCTCTACACCCAGCTCTGCGCAAGCCGCCTTTTCATTCCTGGATATGTCGCGGCTGGCGATGATGACATCGGTCTTGCCCTCTATGAGATTCATATAGGCATCGTGGGTGCCGCTGCAGAGGTTTCGGGCGAGGTAGTCATTGTAAGAGAACGATGTCTCTTTTTCTTGGAATTTGGGCGTGATGATGTAGGTCGGGCTTCCCATCCAGTCTTCTTCCCATTGATAGGGTATGCCAAGTAGTTTATAGGCAACGAGGTCACGTACGGGGCGGGTGCTTGTTGAACAGTCAGTAAGCGGCCACTCTTCGAATGAAATGCCGGAGAGGGTAAAATCGCTGTCGTCGGTTTTGCCGCAAGCTGCTAAAAGGACTAAACCGGCTAGGGTGGCAATCAGGCGGGTGGCGAATCTTTGGGTGTCTATGTCCTGTATCATGTCGCTATGTCTTTGGGCCAAAGATAATAATTATTCGTGGTCTCCCGCCGCCTCCCGTGTGCAAATCGGCCCTTCCTGCCCCCGGGACCTGCCAGCCGCCGCCTCCCGTGTGCAAATCGGCCCTTCCTGCCCCCGGGACCTGTCTGCCGCGACCTCCCGTGTGCAAAACAGCCCTTCCTGCACACAGCCTTGTCCCGCCGGATATATTTTCCGTGGCCAATGGTTTATTTCTGATTCTTTTACTAATTTTACCGGCATGAAAAATACTATTGTAAATTCTTTTGTCAAAATGGCCGGCCTGCTGGTCATCGCCGTAATGCTTGGAACTGCATGCTCTGCCGTTAATCCAGATGAATCCGACCCGCAGGAAAGCGGCAATGGGAAAAATGAGAAAAAACCAACCCCCGAGATGTATGAAAATACCATTCCCGAGGCCGTGGATTTGGGCCTTTCCGTAAAATGGGCATCAATCAATTTATTTTCCGACGAGCCTTATTCTATCAAGGGTCATTTGGCCTGGGGCGGTTATTATCAAACCACATTCAATTGGTCGCATTACAGGTTGTGTCAAGGCTCAGTAAAAAAAATGACCAGATACAACAGCGAAAAAGAATACGGAAAAGTTGATAATAAGAAAGAGCTTAAAGACTATAATTATGAAGATGACGCCGCCAGGGCGTATCTAGGCGGCAAATGGCGTATTCCTACGGAGGCGGAATGGAAAGAACTTGTAGATAATTGTACCTGGAAATGGGAGAGAGGTAAATATATACCAGACCCTCAAAACCCGAAGAGGAATATTCAATTGGAAGGATATCGGGTTACCAGTAAAATTAACGGTGCGAATATCTTTCTCCCTGCTGCCGGCAATTATCAGTATAACGAAGAAAAATATAAAGACGAATTATTGTATGTTGGATCTTTGGGCTACTACTGGTCTTCTACCGCATCTTCGGCAGGAAATGCAAGAGCTCTTCGTTTCCATTTCGGCGGTGTGAATATCTGGAGTGTGCTTCGCTGCGAAGGTCTTTCCATCCGCCCAGTAACAGACTAGGTCTTCTCCCTGAAAGGGTTCGACGGAATTGGAGTTATGCCCTGCAGGGCACGCGAAGAGCTCGACGAATAATCGCAATCCCTTCGGAGCGGCGCGACTTGGGGGTGTCTGAGGGGATCGCCCCTCAGTCCCCTGGGGGTGCAGGGGGATAGTAGCCCCTTGGGGCCACAAAGAGGCCACCGGCAATTGCCGATGGCCTCTTGTGGTCCCTGTAGGGCATGATCCTACGACTCCCTGATTATGAGTCAGGTGCTCTAACCAACTGAGCTAAGGGACCGGTAATCCCCGGCGGGCCGGGGATGGCAGTGCAAATATAGCAAAAAAACTTATGCTATCACACTTTGATCTCTACTTCTACGCCGGAGGGCAGCTCGAGTTTCATGAGAGCATCCACGGTCTTGGCGTTGCTCTCCTCGATGTCGAGAAGCCTGCGGTAAGAATCGAGCTCGAACTGCTCGCGGGCCTTCTTGTTGACGAAGGTCGAGCGGTTGACGGTGAAGATCTTCTTGTTGGTAGGGAGAGGAATAGGTCCATTCACCTTCGCGCCTGTAGCTTTCACCGTGTCGACGATCTTGGCGGCCGACTTGTCGACGAGCATGTGATCGAAAGACTTGAGTTTAATTCTAATTTTCTGACTCATATAAATAACTAATTTAAAATCATTTGATTATTCATCGTCCGAAATGAAGCGGTAACCGCTCTTTTCAACGATATCCCTGGCCAGTGCCGGGGGCACCTCGGCATAGTGGTCGAACGACATTGTGCTGGCGGCCCTTCCCGAAGAAAGGGTGCGGAGCACTGTCACATAGCCGAACTGCTCGGCGAGCGGTACGAACGCCTTGACTATCCTCGCGCCGTTGGACGTGGAATCCATAGCCGTGATCTGACCGCGACGGCGGTTCAGATCACCGACTATTTCTCCCATATACTCCTCGGGAGTCACTACTTCGAGATCCATGATGGGCTCGAGCAGCACCGGGGAGCATTTGCGGCAGGCGTGGCGGAAAGCCATGCGTGCGGCCATTTCGAAAGACAATTGATCAGAATCCACCGGATGGTATGAACCATCCAGAAGGGTGACCTTGAGAGACTGCACCTCGAATCCGGCGAGTACGCCGTTGGCCATGGCCGATTCGAAGCCCTTCTGTACACTCGGGACGAATTCCTTGGGCACGTTGCCGCCCTTCACCTGGTTGTCGAACTGCAGTCCGGTAACTCCGGCGTCTGCAGGACCTATCTCCACTACGATGTCCGCATACTTGCCACGGCCGCCCGTCTGCTTCTTGAAGACCTCCCTGTGCTGAATGCTGGTGGTAATGGCCTCCTTGTAGTTGACGTGGGGTGCGCCCTGGTTGATTTCTACGCCGAACTCGCGGCGCAGGCGGTCAACGATAATGTCGAGATGCAGCTCGCCCATTCCGCTGATAACGGTCTGGCCGGTTTCGGCATCTGACTTGACGGTGAAGGTAGGGTCTTCCTCCGCAAGCTTGGCAAGCGCGATATCGAGCTTGTCAAGATCCTGCTGGGTCTTGGGCTCCACTGCGATACCGATGACCGGATCGGGGAAGTCCATCGACTCGAGGCTGTAGCGGTGGTTCTCGGCGCACACGGTGTCACCGGTACGGAGATCCTTGAAGCCCACGGCGGCGCAGATGTCTCCCGCTTCCACAAAATCTATGGGATTCTGATGATTGGAGTGCATCTGGAAGAGGCGTGACACCCTTTCCTTGCGCCCCGTGCGGGAATTCATCACATAGCTGCCGGAATCCAGGTGGCCGGAGTAGGCGCGGATGTATGCGAGCCGCCCGACGTACGGATCCGTTGCAATCTTGAACACAAGACCGCAGAACGGAGCCGTCTCCGAAGGGGGCAGGAGCACTTCCTGGTCTACTGCCATATTGGTGGCCCGTACTTCTTTGACGTCAAGGGGTGAAGGCAAGTAGCGCATCACAGCGTCCAGCAGGAACTGGACACCCTTGTTCTTGAAGGAAGAACCGCAGCACGCGGGCACAATCTGCATAGAGATGGTACCTTTGCGCAGGGCGGCTACAATTTCCTCCTCGGTGATGGAGTCGGGATCTGCGAAGAACTTCTCCATCAAGTCGTCATCGAATTCGGCGGCCTTCTCGACAAGGCTGGCGCGGTACTCCTCGACTTCATCCAGCATGTCTGCGGGAATGTCGCCGTACTCGTAGTTCACCAGCTCGTCGGTGTTGTTGTAGAAGATAGCCTTGCGCGAAATAAGGTCCACGAGGCCCTTGAAATTCTCTTCCGCCCCAATGGGGAGGCAGACGGGCACCGCGGTCGCGCCGAGTTTGGTTTTGATCTCTTCTACACAGGCGAGGAAGTCGGCGCCCACGCGATCCATCTTATTGACGTACGCGATCTTGGGAACGCCGTACTTGTCGGCCTGACGCCACACCGTCTCGCTCTGCGGCTGTACGCGGCCGACCGCACAGAATGTGGCGATCGTCCCGTCCAGTACGCGCAGCGAACGCTCTACCTCCACCGTAAAGTCCACGTGACCGGGAGTGTCGATGAGGTTGATCTGATAGGTCTGGCCGCCATAGTGCCAGAAGGCCGTGGTAGCAGCGGACGTGATGGTAATACCACGCTCCTGCTCCTGGACCATCCAGTCCATGGTGGCTGCACCCTCGTGGACCTCGCCGATCTTGTGGGTCTTGCCGGTGTAGTAGAGGATACGCTCGGACGTAGTGGTCTTGCCCGCATCAATGTGGGCCATAATGCCGATGTTCCTCGTGTATTTGAGATCTCTCTTGGCCATCCGGAGTTAACTAAAAGCGGAAGTGTGCAAATGCCTTGTTGGCCTCTGCCATTCTGTGCATATCCTCCTTGCGCTTGAAGGCACCGCCTTCGTTGTTGTACGCAGCGACGATTTCTGCACAAAGTTTTTCTGCCATAGAGCGGCCGGAACGCTTGCGGGCGAAGTTGATCATATTCTTCATCGAGAGCGAAATCTTCCTTTCCGGGCGCAACTCTGTCGGCACCTGGAAGTTGGCGCCACCGATCCTGCGACTCTTGACCTCGATCTGAGGGGTCACATTCTCGAGAGCCTTCCTCCAAATATCGAGAGGAGCCTTGTCAGAATCTTTCATCTTCTCGCCTACCATATCAATGGCATCGTAAAAAATAGAATACGCGATACTCTTCTTCCCCTGCAACATAAGGTTGTTCACGAAACGTGTAACCATCGTGTCGTGGAACTTAGGATCAGGAAGTAGAATCCTCTTCTTAGGCTTTGACTTTCTCATTGTTGTGAAAAATTAAAGATTAAAACACCCCGGGCTACTTCTTGGGCCTCTTGGCGCCATAAAGGGAACGGGACTGGGTCCTTCCCTCTACGCCAGCGGTATCCAATGCGCCACGAAGGATGTGGTAACGTACACCCGGAAGGTCTTTTACACGACCGCCACGTACGAGCACGATGGAGTGCTCCTGGAGGTTGTGACCCTCGCCGGGGATGTAGGCATTGACCTCTTTAGTGTTGGTAAGACGTACACGGGCAACCTTACGCATTGCTGAGTTAGGTTTCTTAGGGGTGGTTGTGTAAACCCTAAGGCATACGCCACGCTTCTGAGGGCAAGCATCCAACGCGCGAGACTTGCTCTTTACTTCAGTCATCTCGCGTCCTTTGCGGACCAATTGTTGAATTGTTGGCATAAGTGTTTGTTAATAAATAAAATATACAGTTCCCCTATTAAAAAGGGGCTGCAAAGATACAAAAAATTCGTTAATTCGCAAGCGTGGCGAACTCAATATCTGACGCGGCCCTTTCGGCGAAGGCTTTGTCGGCCTCTTTTGCTGCGTCCAGATGCTTGCGTGCCTCGGCCGTATTGCCCTTGCGGGCGGCCACGATAGCGCGCAGATACTCGGTGCGGGCGCCGTCTCCCTCGAGGGCTGCTGCGGCTCCGTCCACATCGCCGTTAAGCAGCATGGCGATGGCGGCGTTGTCGCCCTTGAGGCCCTTTGCTGCGGCAGCTGCGGCGGCATAATCGCCCTTGCGTATGGCCATTATGGTCTCGTTCTCCTTGGAGATGCTTCCGGCCTTCTCGAAGCAGTCGGCTGCGAGCTCGTAGTCGTCGTTACGCATTGCTACCACGCCGGTGGCGTCGAGCACCTGCTCGTCGGGCTCCTTGATCTTGCTCAGGTAAGCTCCGCCCAGCGAGGTGCGGCCCTCGTTGAGGTAAAGCATTGCCAGATTGTAGCGGGCGGTGTCGGAGTTGAACTTGCTGATGGCATATTTGTAGAGGGTCTCCTTGTCGGAGGTCGTCTCGGCAAGGGAGGCGAGCCTGAGGATGGAGGGCTCGTCAAAGCGCTCGATACCCTTCTGGTCGGCGAGCTTGATAAGCTCCTCGTCGTCGTAGTTGCGCCACTCAAGATTGGTCACGAGGCGGGCCCTGCGAAGTGCGGGGAACACCTTCTTGTTGATCTCGGAGTAGATCTGCGAGAGGTTGCGGATCTCGCTCTCGCGCACGGCGGGGTCGCTGTACATCGAAAGGACACGAAGGATGAGGTCCTTGTCCTCTATGTTCGACTTGGACACTGCCTCCTGGAAGCCTTCCCAGTCCTGGCCCACGCTCTTCACCTCGGTGCCGGTGAACTCCACGTCGCCGGCCACTTTGTCGAGAGCCTTCTGGGCTGTGTCGGCTCGCTTGTCGGAGAGTTTGGCATTGTAGTCCTTGCCACCCTCGGGTGATGCGTAAGCTACTATCTGAGTGCCTTTTATGGTGGTGCGCTCATCCTCTTTGAGGTAGTCCAGCGAGTTCTTGTAATTGACCATCGAGTTGGTCTCGAACTGCTCCTGGTTCACGCGGTCGGAGTTCACATCGTAAAGAATCCTTCCCTCGGTGGTGCGGTAGAGGATGGGCTGATAGCCGTCGGGCTTGAACTCATAGACGCCGTCGAGGTCGGCCAGCATATAAGTGGCCAGGCAGCCGTCGGCAACCTTGATGGCATCGACGGGATAGTCTTTGTCTTTGTAATGGATGACGCTGCGCAGCTCCAGGCGGGCTTTTTCGCACCCGGGCTTGTAAGGGAAAGAGAGCTTCTCGGTAATGGTGGCGCCCTGTGACGATACGGTCTTGTAGTTGTCTTTGACCTTGTCGCCCTGGTACTGGAGGAGCCTTCCTTCTATCTCGCCGCCCTCATACACCAGCACGGGGGTAACGTCCATGGTGGCCTTGGGGTGGAAATAGCCCTTGGGGCAGGTGACGCTCACGGTGGCGGGGATCTTTCCGCTCACTATTTCAAGCACTTCCGGGGTGCACTTGATGTCAACGTCTTTGGCGAGTTGCATTTGCTCGAGCCTCGATTTGGCGCAGGACGAGCTGATAAGTGCGAGCGCTGCAAGCGCTGCGTATGTAAGAATCCTTTTCATATTTATTATTAAATGTTGCATTGCAGAAATGCAAAGATAAGATTTTTTCATAACTTTGCACGGATATGGACGCACAAGAGCTTCAAACATTAAAAAACAGATACGACATCATTGGCAACGACCCCGCTCTTAACCGGGCTCTCGAAACCGCCGTGGCCATAGCGCCCACGGATCTGACGGTTCTCATTGAAGGTGAGAGCGGTACGGGCAAAGAGAATATACCGCAAATAATACACCAGCACAGCCGCAGGCGCACGGGACGCTACCTCGCTGTCAACTGCGGAGCCATTCCCGAGGGCACCATCAACGCCGAGCTGTTCGGCCACGAGAAGGGAGCATTCACCGGCGCCGTGGGCGAGCGCAAGGGCTATTTTGAAGAGGCCAACGGCGGCACGATTTTCCTCGACGAGATAGGCGAACTGCCCAAGGAGACGCAGGCCATGCTGCTCCGCGTGCTGCAGAACGGCGAATATATGAAGGTGGGCTCGTCCAAAGTCGAAAAGACCGACGTGCGCGTCATCTGCGCCACCAATGTCAACCTTTCGTACGCCGTAGCGGCCGGCAAGTTCCGCCAGGACCTCTACTACCGAATCAACTCCATCCAGATAGTGATGCCGCCCCTGCGCGAGCGCAAGAGCGATATCTACCTGCTGTTCCGCAAGTTCGCCGCCGACTTTGCGCAAAAGTACGGCTGCAGCCGCGTAACCCTCGACCTGAACGCCATCTCGCGCCTCTCGTCGTACCGCTGGCCCGGCAACGTACGCCAGCTCAAGAACGTGGCCGAGACCATCAGCGCCATCGAGAGCCACCCGTCGAGGGGCGGCTCCGACAAGGTGGAGATCGGCCCCGAGGTGCTCAGCCGTTACCTGCCCGACGAGCAGGATTCGCTGCTGCCCGCCACACCCGCCGCAGGCACCTCCGGAAGCCCCTTTGCCGATGAGGACAAGAAGATGATAATCAAGGCGATACTTGACCTCAAGCAGGAGGTCGATACGCTTAAGAACCTGGTACATTCCGCCGCTGCGGTGCCTCCGCCCTCGCAGGGCGTGGTGATGCCTCCCGTGGCCGATGAGCCCGAGGAGCAGATTGCCTCCGTGGAGGAGTCGCCGCAGGCCGATATGAATATGCGCCAGATGGGCGAGGAGCTCATCGAACGTGCTCTTATGAGGCACGGCGGCAAGGTCAAGGAGGCCGCCCGCGAGCTGGGCATCTCGGAGCGTACCATTTATCGCAAACTGGCAGAAAAGAAAAAGAAATGAAACGGCTCATTCTACTGCTTGCCGCCTTTCTGACTCTCAGTTCCTGCGGCATTTATTCGTTCTCCGGGACCTCCATCCAGCCGGACGTCAACACCATTACCATCAACTTCTTCGAGTACAGGGCGCTGAAGGTCAATCCGTCGTTGAGCAACGACCTTACGGAGGCCATACGCAACCAGTTCCGCCGCATGACGCGCCTTGAGCAGGTGGAGCTCGACGGTGATATGGAGCTCAGCGGCCAGATTACCGGTTACGATGTTACGCCGGCCGCCGTTACCGCCGACGAAGTTGCCGCCCGAAACAAGCTGACCATCACGGTCAAGGTGCAGTTTACCGACAAGAAGCACCCGGAAGAAGATTTTGACAAGAGCTTTACGGCATACTCCGAGTACGACTCCACAAGTACGCTCGACGCGGTGGAGAGCTCGCTCTGCGCCGAAATAATAGAAAAGTTGGTTGAAGATATTTTCAACGCTGCGGTAGCACAATGGTAAAAGGGGCCATAGACATCAAGCGCCTGAATATGGACGAGTTGCTGGGGGTGGTGAGCATCTATCCCTGGTACGGCGGCGCCCGTATGGAGCTGTGCCGCAGGCTTGCCGAGTCGGGCCCGCTGAGCCCCGAGCTGGTGAGCCAGGCGGCCCTTTATGTGGAGTCGCGCAGTTTGCTTTACAAACTTGTCAATTCGGCCGGCTCCGACTATTCCGACAGTGAAGTCAGCACACTTCTCGAGCGTGTGCTGGGCGGCGGCAAGAGCGGGGACGCCCCTGCGGAGGCTCCCGTTGAGGCTTCCTCCGAAGCTCCGCCCCGCATCTTTGTGGTGGGAGGGGATTATTTCTCGGCCTCGCAGTACCGCGAGGTGCGCCGGAGCGAAGATTCGATGTTCTCGTCTTTTGCTTCGGCCGACAAGGAAGGACTGGTGTTCGAGGAGCCCGAAGAGGGCTTTGATCTGTGCACCGAAACGCTTGCCGGAATATACGCTGAGCAGGGCTATATTAATGAGGCAAAGCAAATTTATTCCAAACTAAGTTTGCGATATCCGGAAAAAAGTGTTTACTTTGCAGCCCTTATTGAAAAATTAGACAAAAACTGAGATATGAACGCATTATTCACAACATTGACCATTCTCGTGGTTGTTGCATCTATCTTGCTGATTCTTGTGGTGTTGCTGCAGAATGGCAAGGGCGGTGGCCTGGCCAGCAACTTTGTGGCCGGCAACCAGACTTTCGGTGTCCGCCAGACCGCTGATATCCTCGAGAAGATTACCTGGGGCCTCGTGGCCTTCATAATTGTAGTTTCCATAGTGGCTTCTTTCACCACCGGTACCAACGGCACCGGCATTGACGTTACCGACAAGATCGAGAACACCACTACCGAGCAGCCTTCATTCCCTGCAGCTCCCGTCGATCAGACCGAGCCCAGCACCGAGGCTCCCGCCACCGAGTAATCTCGGCCCCGTTTGGAAATCGTTTAATCCTGCAGGCTCCGGCCCGCAGGATTTTTTTGTGCCCTGCTGCCGGCCGGGTCG